>Ga0209100_1000230_pt1 | contig 59192 bp, 44 predicted proteins | sample lystaG_FD_185480 | JGI IMG/M metagenome (GOLD analysis project Ga0209100, IMG submission 185480) | Glacier valley bacterial and archeal communities from Borup Fiord, Nunavut, Canada, to study Microbial Dark Matter (Phase II) -... | ecosystem: Environmental > Aquatic > Freshwater > Ice > Glacier ... | reverse complement strand
AACAGACGTGGAAATATGGGGGGTATATTTGATAACCTCATAAAAAGGATGGTAAAATATAAGCCAATCAGGCTGAATACAGTAGATTAGACAGTGCGACCTAAGCGCTTATACCTATAACTTAATTATATAGGCGATTCTATTAAAAATCCCTTGCAGATAGGTCTATCCAATCAAAATAGAAAGCAAGAAATAGGATGTTGGTAATGGGGATTTTAATCTGTATTGATTATTTTTACTAGTTAAATTGAGGATCAAATTAAACCTTTTTGGATTAAAGTAGTATACTAGAAAATTGTATTAAAAATTAATAAGGGAGGAATATTTATGAAGAGAGAATTATTTACTTTAATAATGGCTTGTTTATTTACAGGCCTAATCAATGCACAAACAAATGGAACTCTTTCTGTTTCAGTAACTACCAGTTCAACTGGAGGAACTTATTCTCCAAAAAATGTAGTTGCCATCTGGATAGAAAACAGCTCGGGGGGATTTGTCAAAACATTGTTGGCTTATGGCGAAAAGCGAAAAACCCATTTGAATACATGGGAAGCATCAACCACTGCTGCTGGAAGTGCTTTCAATGTAACTGACGCTATATCAGGGGCAACTCAAAGCAGTCATGGTACCCGAACTTGCCAATGGGATGGAACTGATTATACAGGAGCAGCTGTAAGCGACGGTAGTTATAAAGTTCGGATGGAGCTGACCGATAAAAATGCGACCGGTAATGTGGGGTCGTTTACTTTTTCAAAGGGTCCAACAGCTCAGGCACTTACACCGGCGGATATTTCAAGTTTTTCGGCTATTTCGTTGAACTGGACACCTTCAACTACTGGAATTGATCCTAATATTACAGAGAGTAATACTGCTGTCGTATTCCCCAATCCGGGAAAAGGTCAATTTACTGTTTTGGGAAAGAATATCAAAAGTATTGAAGTTAATGACCTTACCGGAAAATTGATTTATAAAAGTGCTATTCCGGTTATAGATCTCACCAGTCAGCCTAATGGTATCTATTTTTTCTCAATACAGACTGATAACGACACTTTTACACGGAAAGTTATCAAGAAAAATAATTGAGAATTCAATACTAAACAAATGTCTAAAATGAACTGTTTCATTTCTGCATTTGGATTAAACTAATATTATAACCTCAATGGGAATTCCCATTGAGGTTATAATATTGGTGTATAGTTTGTTACTGAATGAAAAAACTCTTCGGCACAATAATATCATCAGTTCCAATACTTTCTATAACATGGGGCTTAGTATACGTGCAAACGATTCTTTTATTTTGTTCATACGTGGTCTTTTTTTCCATTGTTTTAAAACAACAGCTTCGCTTTTATCCTGATCTTCAAGAAACTGAGTTGCCAGTATATGGGCAATTTCTTCATCATAAATCATGGCATTAACTTCGAAATTGGTTTCCAAACTACGGAAATCTAAGTTTGCAGTACCGACCGATGAGAAAATGCCATCGACCACTATCACTTTGCTGTGGATAAAACCAGCCATGTAGAAATATATTTTCACCCCAGCTTCAAGCAACTCTTCTATAAATGAATTGGTTCCCCACTTTGGGAAGATGGAATCAGATAAGCCTGGAACAATGATGCGAACGTCGATACCACCCAATGCCGAAGTTTTCAGAGCCGTCATAATATCAGGAGTCGGCATCAGATAAGGCGTTGAGATATACACAAAATCGGTGGCACTGGCAATGGATGAAAAATAGGCCTGCCCGATGCTTTCCCAATCTGAATCGGGTCCGCTGGCTGAAATCTGCACCAGTTTACCCTTTCCTGCTTCAAAAGGTCTGAAATATTGAACGCCTCTCAATATTTCTTTGGCAACAAAATACCAATCGGCCATAAAGATAATTTGCAGTGCAGTAGCGCCACCGCCAGTTATTTTTAGATGAGTGTCTCTCCATGGGCCGATTCCTGGAATGCCCTTCTGGTAACGATCGGCAAAATTCAGTCCACCCACAAAAGCAGTCTCACCATCGGCCACAAGAATTTTGCGATGGTTACGGTAGTTGACTTTTGAAGTAAGCATAGGATACCGAACCCGCATAAAACAATCAACCTTCACACCTGCCTCCAGCATGGAACGGATAAATTTACGTTTAAGTTCCCAACTGCCTACATCATCATATATAAAACGAACTTCAACCCCTTGAAGGGCCTTGCGAATTAAGAGTTCGCGCAGGTAATTTCCGATGGTATCATCTTCCACAATATAATATTCAAGGTGAACATGGTGCCTGGCCTGTTCAATAGCCCTAAAAATCTCGGGGAAAGTTTCATCACCATTATGTAAAACTTTCACCTCATTGTTATTGGTCAGTATGGCATGCGAATTTGAAAGTAACAGGTTGATCAACCGCTTTTTGGAATAAAGACGTTCACTGATTTGAAAATTATTCTTTGGAAGATTGTCAAGTTGGACCAAAGTAAGTTTCCTCAGCTTTTCAAGATCCTTAAGTCCCTTGCGGGAATACATCTTTGTTTTTCGGTACTCCTGGCCAAAAAAAAGGTAAATCACAATTCCCAGGAAGGGCAGCAATACCAAAACCAGGATCCAACTAATAGTTTTTACAGGATTCCGATTTTCCAAGATTATGAGTATTGCAATAAAAATGACCGTAAGAAAATACAGTATATTCACCAAACTTGGCATAGAACTCCATATATCGTACAAAATTCCCATGCGACTGTGTGTTTTATTTGATGCGACGAAATATCATCATAATTTTCATAAAAAACAAATAAATTAGGCTTTATATTGATAATTTTAAGTAAACAAATTTCAGTCATCGATTCCTTATCAGATGCAATTTGCAGTCATCCAATTTTTCAAATTTAACAGATTGACCAATAATAGGAGGAGCCATCACTCCTTTACCAAAAAATTGGTTGCCTGAATAAACAAAAGCCTCATCCCATAAACCTGCTTCCAAAAAACTGTTTAGCAATATACAACCCCCTTCCACGATTACAGAAAGAATATTGCGTTGATACAATGCGTCAAGAAATTGAGGCAGAATGTTTTGATTAAAATCAAGCTGAATAAATTTGAGATTCTCTAAATCGGGTATTTTTATTGAGGTAAACACCCATGTAGGAACTTTTGAATCTAAAATATGCAGACCTGAATTCAGTCGATGAATTCGGTCTATAACCATCCTAACAGGCTGACTCCCTTTCCATTCGCGCACCGTGAGAGCTGGATTATCATATTCAGCAGTATTGGTACCAATAAGAATGGCCGATTCTTCAGATCTTTGCTTATGAACCAATCTTTTGGAAAGATCATTTGTGATCCAGGTTGGATGGTAAGTTTCGGTGCGGTCGCTATCTATAAAACCATCGAGAGTTTGTGCCCATTTCAATAAAATATAAGGTCTTTTTTTTTCATGAAAAGTAAAAAACCTTCGATTCAACTCCCGACATTCCTTTTCAAGAATTCCAATTTCCACATTAATTCCAGCTTGGCGCATACGATCTATTCCCATACCAGACACTTTTGCAAACGGATCAATGGTACCAATTACAACATGAGGAATGCCGTTTTCAATAATTAAATCAGCACAGGGAGGCGTCTTTCCAAAATGTGAACAAGGCTCAAGTGACACGTACAAAGTCGATTGAGCCAGCAATTCAGGGTTACGAACCGACCTGATGGCATTTACTTCGGCATGGGGATGACCAAATTTCTCATGATATCCTTCGCCAATTATAATTCCCTGATGCACAATCACACAACCTACCATTGGATTGGGAGCCACTTCGCCCATTCCGAGAAGGGCCAGATCGAGGCAACGTTGCATGAAAGTTTCAGGTAAACTCATCAGTGAAATAATTAACTTTGTCAAAAATAACAATAAATGAAGTCCCGCATAGCATACATCCGAAAAGAATTATCAGGTATTTTCCCCAAAGAGGAAATTGAAAGCCTGATATTCCTGATCTTTGAGAAGTTGAAGGGTTATTCCCGCACCCAATTTTTGCTTTCCAAAGAAGAAATTTTTCTTGGTAAGGATGAACAAATTGAAATAAACAGCATGATCACCAGACTAAAAACCCATGAACCCATTCAATACATTCTGGGACAGACAGAGTTCTACGGATTGCCATTTTATGCGGTGCCGGGGGTACTGATTCCACGACCTGAAACCGAAGAGTTGGTACAATGGATTATTCAGAAAAATACATTAGCCGCGCCCAGCATATTCGACATAGGCACCGGCACCGGCTGTATTGCCATTTCACTACAGAAAAATATTGAACATTCGATCGTACTTGCCTGTGATATATCTCCCGTTTGCATTGAAACGGCGGTCAGAAATGCAGCATTAAATGTTGTGCCAGTTTCAATATTTGAATACGATATTTTAAATAACAATCCGCAGATCAAATTTCCTGCATTGGATATTATAGTGAGCAATCCACCTTATGTAAGGGAAATCGAAAAACAATTGATGCATAGGAATGTACTTGAATATGAACCAGAGCTTGCACTGTTTGTTGCGGATGATAATCCATTGGTTTTTTATGAGCGCATCGCTGATTTTGCAGTGGTTCATCTAAATAATCAAGGACAATTATATTTTGAAATCAATGAAGCTTTCGGGAGAGAAACAGTAGAAATGCTTCAGTCCAAAGGGTTTTCAAATATTACATTAAAAAAAGATATCAACGGTAAAGACAGAATGATTCGGTCAGTTGTTACAAGATCAAAGAAATTAGTCAATAATCTATAATAAATTCCTATATTTGTAATAACTGCATCCTGATGAAAGTGAAGTGGGAATATAAATAGCCGACCCTTTGAAACACGTATTTAAATATACAATCCTTCTATTAAATATCATTGCTGTTTTTGCATTGGCTATAGCTTCTTTATCGGTGTATATCAATCCGTTGAAGTTCTGGTTTCCTGCGATATTCGGCATGGCTTACCCCTACCTGTTGTTGGTTAATGTGGTTTTTATCCTGGTATGGATATTTTTCAATCCTAAATTTGCACTCCTATCTTTTTTTGTAATTCTCGCTGGATTCAATCACATTGGCAATTACCTTGAGTTTTCGGGCAAGACAACCTCCGCCAAGGGAGTAAGAATTACCACTTACAATGTTCGCTATTTTATGGGGACTACTGAATATCCGAGCAAAGAAAATGCAGATCACATCCTTCGGTTTCTTCGTCAAGATAATGCTGATATTATATGTTTACAGGAAGTTAATCTTAATAAAAAACAAATTTTCGATATCACAAATACCCAACTGCCACAAGTGAACCATATACAGCTTGCGCACAATGGTAATGCAGGTGGGATGCTCACCATGACCCGTTTTCCTATCCTTAAAATGGATGAGATTAGGTTTCAAAATTCGGGTAACATGATAATTTTCAGTGATATACTGATGAACGATGATACCATCAGGGTTTATAACTGCCATTTACAATCCTATAGGCTAAGGGAAGCTGAAATTAACAGTATAGACTCCATTAAATTTGATACTCAGCCAAAGACCAAGAAAACGGTGATGGCATTGGGAGTAAAATTCAGGGATGCACTGATCAAACGGGCTGAACAAGCTATTGCGCTTCGTAATTCGATCAACAAATGCCCTTATCCTGTTATTGTATGCGGAGACTTCAATGATACACCGGTTTCATTTACCTATCATACTGTAAAAGGCGACCTGGAAGATTCATTTAAGCAGTCGGGGAAGGGAACAGCGAATACCTATAATGGGAAATTACCTTCATTCCGAATAGATTATATTTTGTATAGTCCCATTTTCACCAGTTACAATTTTAACGTTTCTACGATCAATCACTCAGATCATTTTCCAATAAGCTGTGATTTATTTCCTACGGAGAAATAGACCTTATAATTCAAGTACATATAATTAATACAGGCGCTTTCTCTTGAGTAAGTAGGTATAAAGCACGTGTTTGAAGTCCTCATTGATGTCGGCTTCTGCAAGATCAATCTGGTACTGACCGCAACGGACACGCATTACTTCAAAGTAATCAGCCATGGCCTTCTCATAATTCTTCTTCAGATCATTGGGTGAAAATCTGAGGTGTTCACCCGTTTCGAGATCCACAAAGCGGTAGGGTTGGTTCCTGAAATCGAAGGCTCCTTCCTGGCGGTGATCGGTTACATGAAACAGCAAGACTTCATGTTTATTGTATTTCAAATGTTGAAGCGCCTCAAACAGATCGTCGCTACTTTCCTGTTCAATCAGGTCGCTGAATAAAATGACCAGTGAACGTTTGTGTATGTTTTCGGCAATTATATGCAAAGCCTCAACAGTATTGGTTTTTTTGTACAATTGTTCCTGTTCCTGTCTCAACAAGGTACCCAGCTGATTGTACAACAAGTCGATATGAACTGATGACAATCTGGCTTCAGAATGGAATTCGATCTGGTCAGAAAAAAGGGTAAGTCCCACAGCATCACGCTGTTTGCGCAACAGATAGATGATGGCGGCAGCTGAATAAACTGAGAATGCCAGCTTATTGGCTTTTGAGGGTTTCCCTTTTTCGAATGGGAAAAGCATGGATGAAGAAGTATCGATTACAATCTGGCAGCGAAGATTGGTTTCTTCTTCATATTGTTTGACAAATAGACGATCGGTACGGGCAAACAGCTTCCAGTCAAGATGTTTGGTCGATTCACCAGTATTATAAAGCCGATGTTCAGCAAATTCAACAGAAAAACCATGAAAAGGACTACGGTGCAAGCCGGTAATAAAACCTTCGACCACTTCACGTGAAATCAGTTCGAGGTTATCGAATTGTTGAAATTGCTGAATGTCAAGCAGGTTGTTCAAGATCCTCAGAATTAATGTACTATATATTAAAAAAGGCATAAGAAACAATGTTTCATAAGCCTTTTTAGTCTGAAATTATCTTTTAAAGAATACTGTCAACTTTTGAGGAGAGCGTTGTTTTTGGAGCAGCCCCCACATGTTTTTCAACCACTACACCGTCTTTAAAAAACAAGATGGTAGGTATGTTTCGGATCCCATATTTGGAAGCAATACCCGGATTGCTATCCACGTCCACTTTTCCAACTACCAGTCTGCCGGCATAATCTTCCGAAAGTTCGTTTACGATTGGACCCACCATTCGACAAGGGCCACACCATTCAGCCCAAAAATCTACCAGTACCGGCTTATCCGATTGAAGAACCAATTCTTCAAAATTTGCATCATTAATTTCTAAAGCCATAGTATAATATTTTATGTGTAAAAAGTAATATCCCGTTAAGCGATCACAAAATTAGCTTAATTAATTTTAAAAGCAAGGTCTTCATGCTTATCAAAATAAGCGAGCAACTCGTTGGTGATTTCAATTCGGGTATTCCTTGAAAACAAATTGACTACCAATTTTGTTTCAGGATCCCAAACATCAAATTTCAGTAACGATTTACCTGTGCTTTTTTTAGTTAGGAGTTCCAGTTCGGTAACCATTTCAGCATTAATGATAGTTAAGGGAACTTTTACGGTGATACTTTTAAAATATTTCTCGCGAATGTCCTCCATCAATTCCATCCTGCTGACTTTATATTCGAGCTGTTCACCCCCAAAACGATTCTGTATAACGCCTTTAACCATCAAATACAGACCTACCTTGCAGAATTTACCATATTCAACATAGTCTTTTGTAAAAAAATACATTTTATATGAATCCGTATAATCGGTCAAAATGAGAAAGCTAAAAGGTTTACCTGTTTTTCCAATTCCCTCACGTGCTTCTGTTACCATTCCGACAAAAGTAAGTTCACGACCTTTGAGGGCGTCAATATTGCTGTTCAAATCCTGAAGTGTGACATCTCTGGAAGCCATTGTTTCAATTTCAATCTTATACCTGTCGAGTGGATGCGAAGTGAGGTAAATACCGATTAGCGCTTTCTCTTTATCGAGTAAAACCAGGTTAGGCCATTCCGGAACAATCGGAGGCTCAGGCTTTTGCACTGTTTGGGTTGACATGATTTCCCCAAAAAGCGAGGGCTGCATGTTGGTGCTCTCGTACTGCATCTTATTGCCGTACCTGACCAGCTTTTCGATAAAAGTAAGGTCGCTGTCATCGGAAGCGAAAAACTGACTCCTGGTATGCTTTTTAAATCCATCGAATGCACCGGCCATGGCCAAGGCTTCAATATTTTTCTTATTGGCTGATTGAAGGTTTACCCGTTCAACGAAGTCATATATATCTTTGAATTCTCCACCCTTGCGAGCTTTGATGATATCGAGTACGGCACCCTCTCCAACGCCTTTGATAGCGGCCATTCCAAAGCGGATATTGCCATCTTTGTTTACTGTAAATTTGGCATAACTCTCACTCACATCAGGCCCCATCACTTTCATTTTCATTCGTTTACACTCTTCCATAAGTTTCGAAATTTCAGTAATGTTACTGAGGTTGCGGCTCATGTTGGCAGCCATAAATTCGGCAGGATAATTGGCCTTCAAATAGCCTGTTTGGTAGGCTACCCAAGCATAACACACGGAATGTGACTTATTAAAAGCGTAACTTGCAAATGCCTCCCAGTCTTTCCATATTTTATCAATTAATTTTGCCGGATCCTTATTTCCATCCGTACATCCTTCTATGAATTTAGGGTTATTGAGACAGCCGTCCCTGAATTTCACTTTCAGTTTGTCCATCATTGAAATCAGCTTCTTACCCATCGCCTTACGAAGGGAGTCGGAATCGCCACGCGTAAATCCACCAAGCGCCCTTGACTGGAGCATCACCTGTTCCTGGTAAACGGTAATCCCATAAGTATCTTTAAGATAAGGCTCCATCAATGGATGGTCGTACTCAATTTTCTCATAGCCATGTTTACGCTTGATAAACGAGGGAATATATTCCATTGGACCCGGTCGATAGAGCGCATTCATGGCCACTAAATCCTCAAAACGGTTGGGTTTCAGATTGCGCAAATGTTTCTTCATCCCAGGTGACTCAAACTGGAAAATCCCAGTGGTATCGCCATTGGCAAAAAGGTCAAGGGTTACCTGATCCTTATCCGGAATCTTATCCATATCAAGGGTAAATTTCCGAGAGATCTTGATATTTTCAATCGTTTCCTTGATAATGGAAAGTGTTTTCAGGCCCAGAAAGTCCATCTTCAGCAAGCCAATGTCTTCAACAAAATGGCCATCGTATTGTGTGGTAAGCAGGTTCTCATCGTCCTTGGAGAACATCACGGGGATATGATCAGTCAGGGGATCACGGCTGATCAGAATTCCGCAGGCATGTACGCCAGTCTGCCTTACTGAGCCTTCGAGTGTCTGGGCAAATTTCAGGGTAGTTCTCACCAATTCACTGGGCGAGGTAAGTTCCTTTTTGAGCTCAGGACTATCTTTCAGGGCAATGGTGAAATTCATTTTAGGCGCTTCAGGAACCAGCTTGGTTAAGCGGTCGGCTTCTGAAAGGGGTAATTTCAATACCCGTGCAACATCTTTAATGGCTGATTTGGTGGCCATTGTACCAAAAGTACATATATGAGCCACCTTGTCGTTGCCGTATTTTTTGGTAACATACTCAATCACCTTTTGACGACCGTCATCATCAAAATCAATGTCGATATCAGGCATTGAAATACGGTCAGGATTCAGGAATCGTTCAAACAGCAGATCGAATTTTAATGGATCGATATTGGTAATCCCAGTGCAGTATGAAACCACAGAACCGGCAGCAGAACCACGACCGGGGCCTACAAGGACATCCATACGACGGGCTTCATTGATGAAATCCTGGGTGATAAGAAAGTAACCAGGGAATCCCATCTTTTTGATGGTACTCAATTCAAATTCAATACGTTCCCTTACCTCATCAGCCATTGGTTCGCCGTATCGAGGTTTGGCTCCTTCCCAGGCCAGATGCGACAGGTAATCGGATTCGAGCTTTACCCTTAGTACCCTGTCATATCCTCCAATGCTGTTGAACCAGTCTTCGGTGAATTCTTCCAGCAACATTTCCTCAGTAAAGCGGGTACGGTATTCTTCTTCCTTCCCAAATTCTTCAGGAATAGGAAAAATGGGCATGATAGGTGTAGAGTTCAGCTTATACTTTTCAACCTTGTCGCTGATCTCCTGGGTGTTGGTCAATGCTTCGGGAACATCGGCAAACAATTGATTCATTTCAGAAGTAGTCTTGAACCACTCCTGTTTGGTATAATGCATCCGCGTGGGATCGTCCAAATCTTTCCCAGTGTTGAGACAGATAAGTAAATCGTGGGCGTCGGCATCTTCCTGGTTGATGAAATGGATGTCGTTGGTACAAATGAACTTAACCTCATGCTTTCTTGCCAGGTTGATCAACTCTTTGTTGACTATCACCTGATTTTCATACACGCCTTTGCCCATTCCCTGAGATTCGGAAGGATGGCGCATCAATTCGAGGTAAAAATCATCACCAAAAATAGACTTATACCACTGAATGGTTTTCTCTGCCTCATCTATATGTCCAGCCATAATGTGCTGGGGAACTTCACCACCAAGACAGGCACTGGAAACAATGAGTCCTTCATGGTACTTTTCAAGTAACTCTTTGTCAATACGTGGTTTGTAATAAAAACCCTCGGTATAGGCGGCAGAAACCAGTTTAAGCAGGTTGCGGTAACCAACGAGGTTTTTGGCAAGGATAATCAGGTGATTGCCCGAGCGGTCGATTTTTGCATCCTTCTTGTTGTGGCGCGAGGTTTCGGCTACATAAGTTTCACAGCCAAGAATAGGTTTTATACCTTCTTTATTGCATACATCGTAAAACTCCTTGGCGCCAAACATGTTACCGTGATCGGTCAGGGCAAGGGCAGTCATTCCATCAGCTTTGGCTTTGGCAATCAGACCCCGCACGCTGGCGGCCCCATCCAGAATGGAGTACATCGAGTGAACATGTAAATGCGTAAAAGGAATCATAGACAACAAGTTAAAACTAACAATAAATAAAATTGAACCTCAGCGTTCAGGATTGTAAAATTACCATTTTTTGAGGACTGTAAATTGAATTGTTGATAAAAATATAGAAAGAAATTGGGTTAACTGAAAATTCCGGAGCAAAGTGTACCACTATTCCGGGGCAAAGCGTACCAAATGTTAAAAGATGGATTTGCAATTCAAATATAGTTTAAATATTGATACTTTTCTTTCTCAGTGATTCTCCTTTCAAATCAAAGCGATGGGCATTTCCTGACAATCTGTCCATGATCGCATCTGCAATTGTCGATTCACCAATATATTGATGCCAATTGACAACTGGTAATTGAGAAGTAATGATCATTGATTTTTTACCATACCTGTCCTCAAGGATTTGGAGTAATGCAAGTCTTGAGGTTATATCCAGTGGATGCAGACCAAAATCATCGAGTATGAGTAAATGTGTTTTTTCTATCTGGGTCAGGAACTTAAGCAAGGTACCGTCTAACTTGCATAAGGCAACCTTTTCAAGGAACTTACTCATAGAAAAATACATGGTTTTATATCCAAAAGCACACGCTTGCCGACCAATGGCACAAGCCAGGTAACTTTTTCCACAACCCGTTGCACCGGTAATCAGGATATTTTCGGCACGTTTTGCAAAACTACAATCGGACAGGGCTGCAATTGACTCTTTACTTAGGTTACGATCCAAAGTACAATGCACTTGTTCCAGTACTGCATCATAACGGAGTTTGCTCAGTTTTAGATACATTTCCGTTCGGCTGTGCAACCTCGATTGTATCTCAGCCTCGGATAGTTGAGCCATAAATTGATGGATTCCTGGCTGCTCCTGCTGGGGCGTTGAGAGGACCTTCTGATACGTTTGAAGCATTCCCTTAAGCTTGAGTTGTTGTAACTCGTAAACCGTGTTTTCTGTGTTCATAGTGTTTTAAATTAATGGATTATTAAACTGGCAATATATTTCTGCTAATTGTATGCGTCTTCACCCCTGATGTTTTTGTGTTCAGGGATGTATGCAACTTCCGGGGTCTGTCCGGCTATTTTATCCTGATTGTTTTCCAATATGTTTTTGATGAACCCATAAGTGACAACCGGTGCTGGAAGGGATCGTGTACATGCAGCTTCAAGACGCCCAACACCGTACTTTTTGCCTAGGGAAAGCAGGCCAAGGCAGGAGTTGTATGTTTGCTCCGGAAACCTGTTCCTGCCAAGTATCCTTTTGAAGATTTCTGCGGCATTCACACCAATGATCAATGCCTGGGAGATAAAATAATCAGCATCCCAACCCTTGGTTTGTTTATAATGCAGGTGACTCTCGGGCATGTGTTCATCCTTGGTCGTATAGCCGTTCCTGTGTAGATTCCTGCGGTGTAGGGCAATCCGGCGCATGTTCAGGAAGATCTCAACTTCCAAATAATCGTAAACGATTTTAACTATTTCTCCAACATGAACATATGGCACGCTGTATTGGTGCATATCCTCGCCCAGTATGACGTGATAATTGCGCTGAACCTTGGCTTTGACTTCCTGTCTGACAACAAACTCCGACAATGGCAGTGGTTTTAACAAATGCTTCTCCTGCTGTTCAAATCGCTGTTTGCGGCTTAATCCATAGCGCTGCATGGGAGTGGCATTGTGTACCTTCAAGCATTCCCAAACGCGGCAATTGAGCTCGTTCAGGCTGTAAAAGGTTTCGTTGCGCATGGGGGCATATATCCTCAGATAAGAGTTGTGTACCTCTTTTTCGACCGAAGGCTTGTCCTTGGGTTTGCGCACACGGGCAGCGGATAATGTAGTGTTATAGTATACGGACCATTGTCCGGCCATTTCATTGAAACAGGGTTCGTAACGGCTGGCTTTATCCACAAATTGTTTCATATTGTCACTCAGCACATTTGAAGGCACGCCCCCAATATAACTCAAAGCCCTGCCCAATGCCTCGTACAGGTTCCTTTGTGAAGCACTGGCAAGAACCTCATCATACGTATAGCCGCTGAATGGCAAGGTGCACACCAGTACCGGGCACTCTATCACCTCCCCGCTTTCCTTGTTAATATATGACAGTTTCTTACCGGCAAAATCAACCTGCATTCTTTCACCGGCAACGTGTTCCAGATGCATTGTTAAGGTATTGTTGCTCCTTCTTTTGATTTGGTTCAAACGATCGCAAAACTGGGAGTATCCATAACCGTCACTATCTTGACTGATGTATTCTTTCCAAAGCAGCTGGCGGGTAACACCAACCCGTTTCAGTTCAGCGACAAAATAATCGGTCAACGAATCAAACCGCTCCTGACGGGAACTCCTGACCGGGGTAGCCGGTTGCCCATAAACAAGCAGGGAAAGCTCATTATCGGGAAGTGATAAAATCTGGCCGTAAGACAGACCCGAAGAATGAAACTTAAGCTGATAATTACGCAACGTATTGCGGTTCACCTCCAGCTGAGAAGAAATAAAACGCTCTGAGCGGCCTTCTTCCAATAATTGCAGTGCTCTCTTGATTTGTAACATACTTGTGTTTTTATTTGCCATCGTACATCGGTTTTTTCAGCCGAAGATACGATTGACGGGTTATGTTACAAATCCATCTCTGTTTTATTTTAACAAATGGTTCAGTTTGTGCCGGAATGGCAGGTTATAATTTTCCAGTAATCCTGATCTATTTTGTTATTCTGTTTTAACAAATGGTATAATTTGCCCCGGAATAGTGGTATACATTGCTCCGGAATAAGTGGTATACATTGGATCGGAATATTCAGAAAGTAGGCATTTTAACATCTTGCTCAGCTGCTTTGCAAGTTTCAATCCTTGTTTTGTTGGATGTTATTCTGAAAGGTAAGGTTAATTTATCGGCATGCGTGGAGTCTCTTTGTTTCAATCCTTGTTTTGTTGGATGTTATTCTGAAAGGACCATTACCGTAAGTATCATCACAATACCGTTTTGGTTTCAATCCTTGTTTTGTTGGATGTTATTCTGAAAGTCTAAGAATATCACCTTTCGGCTTGAAAGTGTCGCTGTTTCAATCCTTGTTTTGTTGGATGTTATTCTGAAAGAAGAATCGTAGTGATAGAGGCTACAATATCACTGCGTTTCAATCCTTGTTTTGTTGGATGTTATTCTGAAAGCTGAGAAGATCCTCCAGCGCCACAGAATTGATCTGGTTTCAATCCTTGTTTTGTTGGATGTTATTCTGAAAGATTTTTTTCACTGTACGCACTGCAAAACCATACAGAGTTTCAATCCTTGTTTTGTTGGATGTTATTCTGAAAGACGTTCACCCCAACCGGACAAAATGCAAGATTGGGTTTCAATCCTTGTTTTGTTGGATGTTATTCTGAAAGCCATCGGATCATACTCATCCAATACATCAATCACCGGTTTCAATCCTTGTTTTGTTGGATGTTATTCTGAAAGATCAAAGCTATCAAAGAATTACATGAGCTCTCTCCGTTTCAATCCTTGTTTTGTTGGATGTTATTCTGAAAGCTCGGCACAGGAACTGGCGCTGAATGATACGATCAAGTTTCAATCCTTGTTTTGTTGGATGTTATTCTGAAAGAATGATGGCGGGGAAGGAGAATTACCGACTGGCCCTGTTTCAATCCTTGTTTTGTTGGATGTTATTCTGAAAGTTGGATACAGGAGCGGGGACGAAGGAAACCTTATCAGTTTCAATCCTTGTTTTGTTGGATGTTATTCTGAAAGTTCAATTGACTTGGTTGTAACTTCTCCTCCTTACAAGTTTCAATCCTTGTTTTGTTGGATGTTATTCTGAAAGTCCTGCAACTTTCGCATTGTTGTATTCAGGTTTCAAGTTTCAATCCTTGTTTTGTTGGATGTTATTCTGAAAGCTCCTCCTTCGCAATCTTCCTTCTCTTATTCATCAGGTTTCAATCCTTGTTTTGTTGGATGTTATTCTGAAAGCTAATGTGTATAGGTTTGCAATCCTGTTCATTATCATGTTTCAATCCTTGTTTTGTTGGATGTTATTCTGAAAGTTTGATTTTATCAATGGTAATTTCTGGAATCATGGTTGTTTCAATCCTTGTTTTGTTGGATGTTATTCTGAAAGCCCAATTACCTGAAGAGCTGGACCAATAACAATCACGTTTCAATCCTTGTTTTGTTGGATGTTATTCTGAAAGTTAATTGAATAATAAATAATCATGATATAATTCTAGTTTCAATCCTTGTTTTGTTGGATGTTATTCTGAAAGCCCGGGAGCACTATCTATTATACCGTCGATCAGGGCGTTTCAATCCTTGTTTTGTTGGATGTTATTCTGAAAGAATACAATATTCAATCTACAGAACTAAAGGCAAGTGGGTTTCAATCCTTGTTTTGTTGGATGTTATTCTGAAAGTCTGCCCTGTTTGCTGCCTTGATCGTGCTGATCAGGTTTCAATCCTTGTTTTGTTGGATGTTATTCTGAAAGAAAAAAAGCGACCTGATATCATTGAACATGCCATGTTTCAATCCTTGTTTTGTTGGATGTTATTCTGAAAGAGAGCATCATCAATCCGGTACCGTTGGAAAATGAGAGTTTCAATCCTTGTTTTGTTGGATGTTATTCTGAAAGGCGGTGCGGCTCATAAGGTGTTTATTTCGTCTTTAAGTTTCAATCCTTGTTTTGTTGGATGTTATTCTGAAAGATTGGTGAGACTGAAATTAAAGGATTTAAGGTAGAAGTTTCAATCCTTGTTTTGTTGGATGTTATTCTGAAAGGCGGATTTACAAACTGGAGGCGGCGGTGGTGATAAGTTTCAATCCTTGTTTTGTTGGATGTTATTCTGAAAGATTGATTCAATCATGGCACAATCGTACGATAGGAGGAGTTTCAATCCTTGTTTTGTTGGATGTTATTCTGAAAGTCTGATCGGGTTGATATCATTGGATTTTTAAGAAAAAGTTTCAATCCTTGTTTTGTTGGATGTTATTCTGAAAGTCAGGATCTGCGTATTAGGGCAGGGAAATAATTCCATGTTTCAATCCTTGTTTTGTTGGATGTTATTCTGAAAGTCAGCATCCCAATTGCTATTCTCGGCAAGGCCCCTGAGTTTCAATCCTTGTTTTGTTGGATGTTATTCTGAAAGACCAAAAGGGTTTTTGCAACCATATGAGAAAGTTGCGTTTCAATCCTTGTTTTGTTGGATGTTATTCTGAAAGTTGTATGCCTTGATTACAGCGCTGATTCCGAATTGTTTCAATCCTTGTTTTGTTGGATGTTATTCTGAAAGCGCATGGCGTCAATTATCTGGATGAAAAGCGGAACAGTTTCAATCCTTGTTTTGTTGGATGTTATTCTGAAAGGCTGATCAACATATCCTGAAATATCAAACACTGAAGGTTTCAATCCTTGTTTTGTTGGATGTTATTCTGAAAGTGTCGTTTGGGTGTTGCCAACAAAATGGGAGTAGTTGAGTTTCAATCCTTGTTTTGTTGGATGTTATTCTGAAAGACTGAAATCAGCAGGCAAACCATAGTTCATCTCAAGTTTCAATCCTTGTTTTGTTGGATGTTATTCTGAAAGCCAAAACTAACTATAATAATCGAAACCCAATAAAGTTTCAATCCTTGTTTTGTTGGATGTTATTCTGAAAGCGGGTCGCCAAACCACATCCAGTTTTTAGAAGTACGTTTCAATCCTTGTTTTGTTGGATGTTATTCTGAAAGCTGCAAGTTTGGTTGCATGTCGTTGCTGAAGTCGTTGTTTCAATCCTTGTTTTGTTGGATGTTATTCTGAAAGTATATCAGGAAGGCTGTGGCTTATTTGTCAGCCGCGTTTCAATCCTTGTTTTGTTGGATGTTATTCTGAAAGTCCCCAGCTGTCCACCTCCTGAATAGTAGCTTTGTAGTTTCAATCCTTGTTTTGTTGGATGTTATTCTGAAAGAAAGTTTGATATTGACATTGTCATCCTGAACCCAGTGTTTCAATCCTTGTTTTGTTGGATGTTATTCTGAAAGTTCGGAGGACTTATGACTGTTCCTTACAGGGCAATGTTTCAATCCTTGTTTTGTTGGATGTTATTCTGAAAGAGAACGATTATATCGGGCGTTCAGAATGGGTTAGTCGTTTCAATCCTTGTTTTGTTGGATGTTATTCTGAAAGCTTACCATTGTGCCGGTTTTACTTCCGTCTCCAGAGTTTCAATCCTTGTTTTGTTGGATGTTATTCTGAAAGCCAATCACGGGTGAATTCATGGGTGTTCTTGTTGAGGTTTCAATCCTTGTTTTGTTGGATGTTATTCTGAAAGGTAGAACCCTTGTAAATTTCACAAAATGGATATTGGGGTTTCAATCCTTGTTTTGTTGGATGTTATTCTGAAAGAACTTATTTTGACCTAGTATTATGACAAAGTATAAGTTTCAATCCTTGTTTTGTTGGATGTTATTCTGAAAGGTGGAAGGATTCTAATATGGAGTTTTCGGAGGCTATGTTTCAATCCTTGTTTTGTTGGATGTTATTCTGAAAGCTTGAAGCTTTAATAGAGCTTATTCCTTTTGCTAAGTTTCAATCCTTGTTTTGTTGGATGTTATTCTGAAAGTAGAGCCGGTTACAACCACTCAAAAGGAAATAGATTAGTTTCAATCCTTGTTTTGTTGGATGTTATTCTGAAAGATCTTCCAGACATCCATAATGAATCGTCGGGTACGGTTTCAATCCTTGTTTTGTTGGATGTTATTCTGAAAGTAAAACCTACATCCGTAGAAATTACGGTACTGGGTTTCAATCCTTGTTTTGTTGGATGTTATTCTGAAAGAGTGGAAGCAGGAAGCGTACGGCCAAGCAACTGTTGTTTCAATCCTTGTCTTGTTGGATGTTATTCTGAAAGGCCCCTCTTTGCTGGTTGGCATATCCGACACAATGGGTTTCAATCCTTGTTTTGTTGGATGTTATTCTGAAAGTGAATGCCCTGCACCGAAATGTGCCAGGGACTACCAGTTTCAATCCTTGTTTTGTTGGATGTTATTCTGAAAGCGGATTGACCGTTTTCACCCATACCCATTGAATAATTGTTTCAATCCTTGTTTTGTTGGATGTTATTCTGAAAGTACCTACTTTGGCAGCTTCAAGTGCTACTCCGTAATTGTTTCAATCCTTGTTTTGTTGGATGTTATTCTGAAAGCAATATTGACTACAGTTTTAATTTCCGGCATCTTAGTTTCAATCCTTGTTTTGTTGGATGTTATTCTGAAAGCGTTCGTAGATTGCATTTTTACCACCATTGATGACAGTTTCAATCCTTGTTTTGTTGGATGTTATTCTGAAAGAGCTTTTTTTATGGCCGGGGAAAAAGGGATATACAAGTTTCAATCCTTGTTTTGTTGGATGTTATTCTGAAAGTTTTGTCAATTTAGGAATGTGCGATTTTGCCATTTGTTTCAATCCTTGTTTTGTTGGATGTTATTCTGAAAGTGAAATGTGGATGGACAAAAATACAAGGGTTGGGTGTTTCAATCCTTGTTTTGTTGGATGTTATTCTGAAAGCATCCAACGGCTTTTGCTTTCCCCTCTGTTTTATCAGTTTCAATCCTTGTTTTGTTGGATGTTATTCTGAAAGCATGTCATTTTTCATCAATATACCACGAACTGGTAGGTTTCAATCCTTGTTTTGTTGGATGTTATTCTGAAAGTTGAACATTGATGGATACCAGCATTCAGGCACGACGTTTCAATCCTTGTTTTGTTGGATGTTATTCTGAAAGTTTTGGCAGTGAAGATGAAGATAGCGACATGCCTATTGTTTCAATCCTTGTTTTGTTGGATGTTATTCTGAAAGCTGGGCTTACGGGTAACTCGCTTGAATGGATGGGCAAGTTTCAATCCTTGTTTTGTTGGATGTTATTCTGAAAGACCGATACCCTTATTGTCGTCTTTTACCATTCTGTCAGTTTCAATCCTTGTTTTGTTGGATGTTATTCTGAAAGGCCTAACCGAGCCAACCTGATGGCACAACTTAAGGCGTTTCAATCCTTGTTTTGTTGGATGTTATTCTGAAAGTTGGTAATTTCATCAATCAGGGTGTCAATGAGTGTTTTGTTTCAATCCTTGTTTTGTTGGATGTTATTCTGAAAGAAAAACATGTTTTTGCCTTGACCGGGACACCATTGGGTTTCAATCCTTGTTTTGTTGGATGTTATTCTGAAAGAATATCATCGCAATATCTAAAGCAATATTTACACTTGTTTCAATCCTTGTTTTGTTGGATGTTATTCTGAAAGATGGCTCAAACATGCGAATGCATATCACTTAACCACGTTTCAATCCTTGTTTTGTTGGATGTTATTCTGAAAGTTGTCGATTCAAGGGCCTTGATATAATCCTTTTCAAGTTTCAATCCTTGTTTTGTTGGATGTTATTCTGAAAGATCAATCACCAACATATCAAAAGGCCATGCTGATTGGGTTTCAATCCTTGTTTTGTTGGATGTTATTCTGAAAGAGGCTGGTCCCAATATTTGCCTAACGCATTTGTCATGTTTCAATCCTTGTTTTGTTGGATGTTATTCTGAAAGATCAAACTTTTTAGGTCTGAAAAAGTAATCTTCTCGTTTCAATCCTTGTTTTGTTGGATGTTATTCTGAAAGTCAGCAACAAGGAAAGTGCATCCCGGCTTTGCAAGTTTCAATCCTTGTTTTGTTGGATGTTATTCTGAAAGTTCTGCTCCTAGATTCGATCTCGACAGCGTTAATCTGTTTCAATCCTTGTTTTGTTGGATGTTATTCTGAAAGCTTTATTTTATTGATTAATGCCTGAAAATGTCCGTGGTTTCAATCCTTGTTTTGTTGGATGTTATTCTGAAAGCGAAAAACTAGTCGTGTATACCTCCAAAACCCCAAGTTTCAATCCTTGTTTTGTTGGATGTTATTCTGAAAGCAGGCCATTGCCAGAGATCTGCTCGCAGAAGCGATGGGTTTCAATCCTTGTTTTGTTGGATGTTATTCTGAAAGTGAGTAGATGATATCTTCTGTATAACCATTGGCCACGTTTCAATCCTTGTTTTGTTGGATGTTATTCTGAAAGAGTTCGTGGAATGGCCTCGCTGTACCGTTCTGGAGTTTCAATCCTTGTTTTGTTGGATGTTATTCTGAAAGGGCTATAGTGCAGACACCCTGAAAGTAACTTACCTTGAGTTTCAATCCTTGTTTTGTTGGATGTTATTCTGAAAGGTAGTAGTTTTAGTTTTTTCATCTTTCTTCGGTTGTGTTTCAATCCTTGTTTTGTTGGATGTTATTCTGAAAGTAAGAAGCTCCTGGGCATTGAACGCCTGCAGGATGCGTTTCAATCCTTGTTTTGTTGGATGTTATTCTGAAAGCGTTCCTTGTGCTCGTCTTTCCGAGCTGTCAGAATTGTTTCAATCCTTGTTTTGTTGGATGTTATTCTGAAAGAATCCGATCGAGTTACCATATCTGGACGATTACAGCGTTTCAATCCTTGTTTTGTTGGATGTTATTCTGAAAGCTTGTAACCGCCTTGGATTTTGAGCAGTTCGAGAAATTGTTTCAATCCTTGTTTTGTTGGATGTTATTCTGAAAGGCGCAAGATCGAGAAAGCCGGGACTTACCTGCTCGAGTTTCAATCCTTGTTTTGTTGGATGTTATTCTGAAAGCACCAATTAAAAATGAATAATATTTATTTTTATTAAGTTTCAATCCTTGTTTTGTTGGATGTTATTCTGAAAGTATCAGATTTTGAGACCTGGACAAAGAATTTAGAATTGTTTCAATCCTTGTTTTGTTGGATGTTATTCTGAAAGTGGTGCTTTGGGTCTCTTGGGTCTTGTCGGGTTGTCGTTTCAATCCTTGTTTTGTTGGATGTTATTCTGAAAGGCTGGGTATGATCTTGATTTATGGGGGTGGTACATGTTTCAATCCTTGTTTTGTTGGATGTTATTCTGAAAGTATGTATTTAGTTTCACCTTGGTTCAAAGGTGAAATGTTTCAATCCTTGTTTTGTTGGATGTTATTCTGAAAGAGTGCAAGTTCTTTAAGTGCGTTATAAATCGTTATTTGTTTCAATCCTTGTTTTGTTGGATGTTATTCTGAAAGAAGGCTTTGGTTCATCTTCGAATTGTTGAAGTGTGGGTTTCAATCCTTGTTTTGTTGGATGTTATTCTGAAAGAAAAAACAGAGATTCGTTCAAAGATTGCACTATCATGTTTCAATCCTTGTTTTGTTGGATGTTATTCTGAAAGATACAACGTATATTTATATCATGCAAATGTTATAGTGTTTCAATCCTTGTTTTGTTGGATGTTATTCTGAAAGTCAGGTTGCAAGGTCAATGAAAGGCGAAGTAATGGGTTTCAATCCTTGTTTTGTTGGATGTTATTCTGAAAGTACTGTCTTCTACAAATTCCTGACGAACATTAAGGGGGTTTCAATCCTTGTTTTGTTGGATGTTATTCTGAAAGATATTTACATGAAACATGTCAATTGGGGTGGAGACAGTTTCAATCCTTGTTTTGTTGGATGTTATTCTGAAAGAACATGCTGGTTGCAGGTTGCACCTATTTTCAATATGTTTCAATCCTTGTTTTGTTGGATGTTATTCTGAAAGAAAATAGTGGTTTTGACAATCGGATATTCGCAGAAAGTTTCAATCCTTGTTTTGTTGGATGTTATTCTGAAAGCCGTCACCATAACAACCAATCCGTACCCCATTTTCATGTTTCAATCCTTGTTTTGTTGGATGTTATTCTGAAAGATAAATCGCAAATTCCGGTAATGAAATCATTTTTCGTTTCAATCCTTGTTTTGTTGGATGTTATTCTGAAAGAGTGAGTTAAAAGGCAATTTGGATTTTATAGGGGTGTTTCAATCCTTGTTTTGTTGGATGTTATTCTGAAAGACAGGAACTTACAATCGCAGGTCTGGGCACTGCTAAGTTTCAATCCTTGTTTTGTTGGATGTTATTCTGAAAGTTTATCAAATGTTGCTATTTAAAATCAATCTAAATAAGTTTCAATCCTTGTTTTGTTGGATGTTATTCTGAAAGGTCCACCATTTTTAACATACCATAGATTTTATCAGCGTTTCAATCCTTGTTTTGTTGGATGTTATTCTGAAAGATAGGTGAGTACTCATTATTTCCAATACCCAGATTTTGTTTCAATCCTTGTTTTGTTGGATGTTATTCTGAAAGCGAATGTGGATCAATCACCAATCCTCAGAGCATCGAGTTTCAATCCTTGTTTTGTTGGATGTTATTCTGAAAGCTTTTCAGGCTGAAGTAACCGCTTTTGGTGAATCTTGTTTCAATCCTTGTTTTGTTGGATGTTATTCTGAAAGACGAAGCTTATAATCTGGGCTTAGGCTATGTCGAGTTTCAATCCTTGTTTTGTTGGATGTTATTCTGAAAGACCTTCGTTTACCATCACTCCCGCACGTGGAATTTTGTTTCAATCCTTGTTTTGTTGGATGTTATTCTGAAAGTAATGAATGAATTTATTACACTTCAAAACCAATATGTTTCAATCCTTGTTTTGTTGGATGTTATTCTGAAAGCCAGTTTTTTAGGATCGAGCAGGTTATTTTCCTTTGTTTCAATCCTTGTTTTGTTGGATGTTATTCTGAAAGATTACTGCTATATAATCAGCATCCACTAAAATATATGTTTCAATCCTTGTTTTGTTGGATGTTATTCTGAAAGCTTACTTTGTCCATGATTGAAATTTTAGTTTGTGATAGTTTCAATCCTTGTTTTGTTGGATGTTATTCTGAAAGCTCCCCCGATTTAGCTTCATTCACCGTGCGTCAAAGTTTCAATCCTTGTTTTGTTGGATGTTATTCTGAAAGCGAATTTGCAGAAAGCGAATCCAGACTTGACGGCAAGTTTCAATCCTTGTTTTGTTGGATGTTATTCTGAAAGACTTTCAAAATTAACAGATTCTGGTGCCTTATCTGGTTTCAATCCTTGTTTTGTTGGATGTTATTCTGAAAGACCGTAGGTATCCATCGGTATTTCACCATCATGTTTGTTTCAATCCTTGTTTTGTTGGATGTTATTCTGAAAGATTGAAAAGTCATGAAGTCAAGAAAGACAAGGATGGGTTTCAATCCTTGTTTTGTTGGATGTTATTCTGAAAGTCGTTTTTGTCTCTATTGACTTGACTTGCTGAATAATAGACATTATTTTGAATGACATATTCTTTTATTTTCAACATGTCAAAGAACTTGTATATGTGGTTTTTATGTATCATTTCCGAAAGTGTATGTTCCTAATAGATTGGTTCTTATATATTGTTTTTTAATCCTCAAAAATAAATTGCCGCCCGTTATCGGTTACTTTATACAGATATTCCGATAGGTGCATCCCGTACACCGTTGCTTATATTTGGTTGCCTTCGGGAAATAATTTTGTTGTATGATATCATTCACTTCCTTACAAATACGACGAATATCCATTTTCGAACTCTCCGCGATTTCTACTTCGACTAACTTGTTTGACGACCGTGTATAAACCAGAAAACCTTTGTTGACTTCTTTATGAAAGTTCTCTTCAATCAATACAGCATAACATTCAAGCTGCGTCTTGTACGTTTCGTAAATGCGATCTTCAAATTTAGCAAATTTATAATCAAGTGGTGCCATCGAACCATCATTTAATAACAAAACTTCATCAATAGTTCCCCTTAACAACTCATTGGTTAAATATTGGTCTGCATATTTTTCAACCACCCCAATTCGTTTTCTCAGGTACTCTTTGTTCTGTTCCAATTTCGAATCATGCACTTGCCTACCCTTTTCAACTTTGTAGTGGCGTTCTTCGTACTGAGGAATACACAATACATATTCGTAATAGGTAAACCTTGGACAGTATAGGTATTCAATGATATGTGAAGGAGTTACAGACATCAGAAAAATAATGCTTTTACATCGTCAGTTACAAGTTTTTTGTCGAATGCCTGCCCCAATAAGACAGTTTGCCTGAGTTCATTTTTACTCATCGGGAAAATGTAAACCGAATCGGTATCTTCATCAATCAAATCTTTTACCATCAATTGGAGCGTATCCTTTTCATTGTCCTCCATACTTCCCAGAAATACGGACTTCTGTACCCGGTATAATCCGGAATGCTTACATATTTTGGCCACCTTAGTCCTTGGTCTGTCCATCTTAATATCATACAGTACCCAACAAATCATGACTTTTGTATTAATAGATTGGCAAACTGATGTGCATCCATTTGCATGGCATTAATCCGTGTTTGATTTCTTCCCTGGTAATGGATTTTTTCTTCATCCAGGAACAACATCAGCGACTGCAACAGCAGGTTTTTTCCTTCTGTATTTAAGCTGACACCATTGGTAATTGCTGCTGTACAACTATCGTTCACTTTCTTGGCTGAAAACAATTTGAACACTACTTCATCAGCATAAGTACGATAAGGTTCAATGAAATCAAAGACCATACTTTTCATGTTGTAATCGTCGCGGTGCATAAAGCCAACATACGGATCAAGCCCTGCAATAACCAGCACTTTTTCGATCCTGCTGTATAAAACACCATAAGCATAGTTTAAAAACGCATTAAATGTATCCTTGGCTGGTCGAAAACTGCGTCCTGCAAACTGATATCTTTCTGCCAATAACGAACTTAGCAATTGAAAATAAATACGCCCTGCTGTACCTTCAAGCCCTCTTAAGGTATCGTCCATCTGATCAACCTTATCGCCTGTTAGTTCTTTCATTTTTTCTTTTAAAGAACTGATCCTGTCCATCTTTTCCTGAATAACATCAGCACTTGCAGGACGATGATTTTTCAATCGTTTCAACAATTCAACCTGGTTGTCCAGTTTGCCTGTTAGCCAGCTTTTAGTCCAGAATACACCTGTTCCATTCATGCTGGCTTCCAGTTGCTGCTTGCGTATCCGTGATGTACTCCCTGGTTTGCTGTGCCAGAAACGGCCAACAGGCATTCCATCACGTTCAAAAACAATGATGTCGATGTTATTCTTCATGGCCAGAATCACTGCATCGGTGCTGATGGCTGAACCTTTACTCATCAATATCGAAGTTACTTTTTGACTCGCAAAATGATGTTTTTCCTTTTCTCCTTCTTTGGTTAGTGTTACCTCAAAGACATCATCTTTGACGTGTACATAAGTTCCATAGCTGTTGATTATTAATTGCATCCTTTACGCTTTATTGTATGACACTGATTGTTCCAAAACCCCGGCTGACGGCTTTGCCAATTCCTGCCCACTCGGGAAGGTATGCGTTACTGGTAAACTTACCAGAAAAAGCAAGCATCGACTGATTTTTAAATAACGTTTCCTTTTCTACCACACTACTGATTGCCATGATCCTTTCCTCAGTATGAAAAGAAAGTCCTTTGTAGAAACTTAGAATATTGTTCTGTAGTTGACGGCTTAGAAAGGCGGCCTTATCCGATTCAACCAATTGCAGATACTTCCTAAAGTTCTCCTGGTTCAAGGCCATCCACAATGTTTTAAATGAATAGTTGTAAAGTTGCTTATTTACAGACAATTCACATCGCTTTTGCTGAATATTCTTGGCCATTATCGGGTACTTTTGTCCCTCGATATCAATTTCATGTATTTTCAAAAATAGGGATACCAGCAAATCAGCCCCTTCCTGGAAACCAATCAATACCGGTATCTTGTCAATTACTTTGTATTGAACCATTGGATAGGCATAACGCGCCGATCCATCTTCGTAATGGTTATGCAGCAAGGGGGAATGTTCCTTAAACAGGTTGCCAAAATACCCGCGCAACTTATGTGCATCGCGCGTTTGCAACTCAATATCCGGAAACTGTATGGTCGTTTGTGTAATTTGCATGAAATTAATTATAAAGAGATTAACTGCTTATTGGTATATCCTGTACTTAGTTTTGTATCCGTAGGCGAATATGAATAAAATTTGGAAGGTCTGTCAATTCTAGATAAATAAAACCCATTAATTTGTTCACAATCAAAATTGATTTTTAATTCTCCATAAGGAATTGGAACATTAATTACATAGTCGTAAAACTTAGATTTAATTGCGGCAAACATTGACTTTCGTTTCCAAGGAGTTAATCCGACTTGGCTATATAAAGCAAGATATTTATCCCAAACGGATTTTGACTCTTCATTTAATTGGATAAATACAGATTCTGATTTACGTTCTTCAATCCATTTTAGATCAATTTCAGCGAATCGCAATCCTAAAATGGCTTTCAATAAATCTGAAGTAGTTTCATTTGATTGCTTGCGGACTTCTTTAAAGTATCGTTCAATCAATTGTAAATAGTCCGATTCCTCAATCTGATGAAAATCCTTTAACACGTTTTTGGTTTTTAAAATCAAATCTGAACCATAAATGAGATTAGTTACTCTTTTAAAGTCTTCAATTTCAAATATAAAAACATCTGATATCTCAAGTTTCTCATTATATCGGTTTGCCCGTCCTGCTGACTGAATGATTGAATCAATGGGAGATATTTGCCTGAAAATGGTATCAACTGAAATATCCACTCCTGCTTCTATAAGTTGGGTTGATACAATAAGCTTTCTAGTTTCTGTATTCTGTTTAATTTTAGCGATGATAATCTTTCTTTCAAAAGGTGTGATCAGAGTTGACAAGAAAAAGTAATCGGTACCCTCAAGCTCAAGAGCAGTAAGCTTTTCAAAACATTTTTTGGCAGCATCTTTGGTATTCAGTATAACCAGGATATCTTTCTTTGGTTGATCAATTGCATATTCGGTTGCAGTTTCAATGAATTTTTCAAAATTAACTGGTTCACCCGTATAGTGTAATTTTGTGCGGTTGAAAAATTTGAAATACTTCTGGTAATTTGGAACAAGCTCAATAATATCTTCACCAGGGGTAAAGATTAGGGGTTGGGTGGCCGAGATCAGCACAAAATACATGTTTAATGTTTCACCTAGAGTTTTGAATGACTCACGAATCGTTTCCCAAAGTGGATATGGTATTGTCTGAATCTCATCAAGTAGAACAATGGAATTTCTTAGATGAGCCAATTTCATTAGTTTGGTTTTATCCATTGAAAGGATAGTTTCCAAAAATTGAACAAAAGTTGTTACAACGGTTTCTGATTGCCATGTTTCAATAAGAAATTGGCTTTTATCAAAATCATACATCTTTTCTGATCCATCTTTATAGGAAGGTTCAGCCAAATGGTGATGTTTCAACAGAATCTGTGAAGAATCGGTTTCCAACACTTCGCGATAAACTTCGAAGTTCTGATCGATAATGGAGGTGAAAGGTATGTTGATAATGATTTTTGCTGTCGTAATGCCACTTAATTGCCTTAGTTTATCAGCTATTGCATAAGCAGTTAGTGTTTTACCAAGTCCTGTTGGAAGTGTAATAGAATATATATGAGTTTCAGATGTGAAAACCTTCCCCAAATTATCAAGCGTATTAAAATAGGCTTCGTTTTTTAATTTATCAATTTCTGATCTTGCCTGATTAAATCCCTTACGTTCTCTAAATTGAGTTAAACATTTGGTAATATCCGTTGATCTACTTTCAATTTTTAGATCCTCCAAAATCACATCATTTTTATCAGCATACATTAATACAGAATAAATTACCTGAAAAAGATAAAAAATTGAAGTCCTAGTTTGGGGAGACAATTTCAGATAATTATCATCTAAAATATCAAAACTAAAATCTTCCAATTCCTTATCAAATTCCTTTATTTCAAAATAGTTAACAAATTCTTCCCACGAAGATTTAATATCTATGTGATTCAGAAGTTGATTGATAATAATATTTATTGATTCACAATCAATACTTTTAATCTGTTTTGTAAGCAACTCATATTCTTCATCTTTAATTAAAATCTCATCTCCAAGATTAATTATATTTCCATGATGCCTTTTTACAGCTGTATAAACAAAAATTGGTAATATGGATTTAAATAATTCATTTTCAATCAGCTGTTGACAATATTTGCGTGCGATAAAATATACGAAGATTGAAGATAAATGTGCATGGTTTTTCAAATTTGAATGCACTCCTTTCAGGTCTCTAATATATGCCTGGAAATATGATGTAGCCTTGGCAAGATCATGGAATGCCCCGGTAATCCAGACCAAATCGGTCAACTGCCTTGGTGTAATTCCCATTTCATCTCGAAAAATGAAGTGAAAACCCTCTTTTGACACCGTAGCAGTGGCTATAGTAGCCACTTCAGTAAGATGTTTAATTAATAGTTTTTCCGGATGTGATAGGAGCTCTTCCATTATCTATTTTCTATATCTTATGCAAGCATTATAAAAACAAGATATTACCTACTCCTTCAATTGTGGAGAAGTCAGATACCCTCACTTTTAAAGGGTTTCCATTTTTCTCAATTAACACCTCGGAATACTCCAAGACTTCACGGTCACGGTTCATGGCAATAGGCATATTGTTGGCCGAATAGAAAAACTCCTGCTGAAATTCAACTGGTGATTTGCCTTCCAGATTCGACATGTTCACTGCTGTGATGATTTCCGTATATTTCCCATTAGATTTTATCGCTTTAACCATTGCTCGCTGCACAAAATCGATCTGTGCCGTAAATTGTGCCAATCCCAAATAGGGTGTAAAGTGATGCCTTTTATGGGCAATCCGTTCCGAAAGTTCTTCGAACTTTGTTGTATTTTCCATTGTCAGATAAATCCGGTAATGAACATCCTTCAACAATTCAAACTCAATCTGTGTCCGACCAGTAGGAATTGTATAATAAGTTTTCCAATTCTTAGTATTGATAAGGTTGAATCCTATATTCACTTTTTTTACTGGTCGTAAAATCTGGATAGCAATATTACTTAACCCTTTAGAAAAAAATTCCTGAACTGGTTCGGTCGCTTCGGGATATACACCGTCGTGTAATTCCCGTTCCATTCCCAATATTGCCCCTAATATTCCGGCAATAGCGGTGCGGGTTGGAATGGAATAGGTAAGAGGCGAAGTGGTAGTATTGTATTTTCGGAAATGTCCGTATTCTCCTTGTATATCGAAAATGAGTATTTCCTTAGAGTTCATCTTTGCTAATATTTACAATCTTTTGATTGTTACTAATCATTGTTAATCTAGAATCTACTCTTAAGCTAATTGAGGCAATCTTTTCCTTGTTGACTTTCAGTAATTCAATCAGTTCGGTTACGTCTAATTTATAATCATTTGAGCTCCGAATTTGCATATCATTCATTTCATTACACTCAAGTTTTAGACGTTGTCTTAGGTTGCCAATATAAAATGGTTCTTTGTAATCGATAGAGAGTAGAAACAATGGAGCTTGACCAAATTTCGATCGAGAAATTAAATTTTTGGTGCCTTCCCAGATGCCTTCCAATAATAAGGCTTTATCATCTTCATTCATTTTGGAATATTGGGCAGACTTTTCATTAATCACTCCATTAAATCCAATAATAGCGTATGGAATCTTAAATTCTGTACGAAAAGTTGATTGTAATTTTTTTTCTCCTGAAGCAAATGCACCAGTTCCTTGTTCTTCAATGATTTCTGTTTTGTTTAAAGATTTCCCCATTTGAAATTGAACTGGTCCAATAAATGTTATTGAATCTTCTTTTAATGGTATTACACCTCCAAAAACACGAACATCAATGCACTTTTCGATAATCACATTTGCCAGTTCCTGAAAATCTTTAGCTCTGCGTTTACCGTCTTTGATGTATTCTTTACCTTCAAATTCATATTTAGTTTCTCGCACAAAAACATCTTGATTTTCACCTTTACCATTGTATCCTTTATATTCAAACCAATAATCTCGGATCGTACGTTTTAATCGCACATCCGATACTAAAATAGTGCTGCTTTCAGTGTCAAATCGTGGTCTATTTTCGTTCAGTGGATCTCCATTAGGATTGGCGTTTTCAATATCGTATAAAAATAACAATTCGCTTCGGTTTGAAATAATTTCACTCATAATCTTTATATTTTAAATTAATGGTTTCACTTACTAATTATTATCTTCTTTTTCATTTTTAAATTTTCTTCCCATTTCAAGGCCTGCTACAAAATAAAATGAGAGTTCATTATTACTCATTAAATTCATATCTTTTTGCTTCACAACGAAATATTGATTAACTATTTCTCTCAGATCGGAATAAACATAGAAGTTCTTTTGATATTTCTGAATTTTGTCTAATGCTTCAGTGTAAACAAGCATTAAAAGTTCCGAATTAAGTTTATAACCCCTAAGCTTATTTTCAAAAGGTGGCTTTTGTGTTTGAAGTTCATATGCTTGAATATCATATAAGAATCTAACCAAAACTCCAACTGAGAATAAACCCACTTTTATCTCAGTATCCAAAAACCCATTATTTTCCTTTACAAATTCATTGAAACTAGATAAGTTGAACCTCCCTGGTTTCTTTTCGACGCTTTCAATTTCCATATATTTATAATTTTTGTTATTTTGAATAATATTAAGTATTTGTAAATAGTCAATTAACATCAAAGCCTTTTTTATTGGAAGATCCAAAGCATTTCCATAGTATTTATCTGCTTGTAAATTTTCATTGAACCACATTCTATAACAGTACATTATTTTTTCAAATAGGAATTCTCTTTTAATTGGAATACCTCTAAAAATTTTATAAACTACCTCTAAAAAGATTGGAGAATTAAATTGTCTTTGCTTAGATTTTTGATATGGAGAAAAAAATTGTTTAATAATATCAAAACTAAAAATTAGGTCAGTGGATACTCCATCTAAATTTAATGCATCCTTGAATATCGATTTTTTTTGAATTTCCTTAGGAATAATATTAAAAAGTGTATTAAAACGTGAAGGCAGAATCTCTTCGATGTTGAGTTTTATCCTAAATGCTGCATTCTGAGTTTCAAAGAAAACCAAATCAATACTTAAATTATCACTCATAGCACCTATCATGCTCATCCCTCGATCTTCAGCCCTATTTTTCTTCTCTCTAGTATCACTTATTCCATCTTTTGTACCAAATGCGGTTCTTAGATATGAAATTACTTTAGAAAGATTTTCACGATTATTATCTATCAATATATGAGGTATAACTAAAAATGGAAAATTGTAAAATGTTCCTTTAAGGTTTGATAATATAAATCGCTTACCTTGTTCTAAAGCAAAAGCTTCTGATGAAGAAATTGGATAATTTCTCCAATTTTTGTCTTTATTAAAGAATCCACTAATTGAACCTTTTTTGTCTACTGTGGAAAAACTAAAAGGTGCTGCAAATCCATAAATTGTTTGTTCTATATTCCCTGTAACAGAACAGTGTTTGTTTTTTGAAATTGATTTAGAATCTTGAGTTTTATATTTAGTTTCAGCCCCTGATTTTAAAATTAGCTCTTTGACAATTGAAAAATCATTAAGCAATAATACTTTATCGTGGATGTTAATTTGAAATGAAATCCCAATGGATTTCACTTTGGTATCGCAATTTAATATTTGTTTAATTGTTTTTCGCACAATAGAATAATAATTTCGCGTACACTCCTCCGAAATTGAAGAAAAAATCTTCTTTTCAAATCCAATCGATGCTATTAATTCTTCATTTACTTCATTACCAAATTTATAATTTTCGATTTCTGAAAAACGCACCTTCATCTTTGATATTTTTTTCTTTACATTGATGAAAATATCTTTTCTGGTTGTAATTGACAGAATTGTCGAGAGTGTAATGTCACCGCCATTAGGAGAACCACTCCTATAAGCGTATTTTATATAACTACCAGAATCTCCACCAACAACCTGTAAATCCATTCTTTCAAAACTACTGGTAAAGTGTCCAATCTCACCGGCGATTTCGAAAACCAGTAATAACATCTGGTAATCTTTGCCCGGAAACATATTTTCAATGTATAGGTCAACGGGATCAAGGTCTTTGTTCATCTCTAGTTGCCAGTGGCCGATTTGTGCTATCGCTTTATCTTGCATATTGCTTCAATTTTAGTCAAATGTCATTGTTTCGACTCCGGGATTCGTGGAGTTACATAAAGAATATTGCCAATTGTTGATTTTTATTTTCAGATATTCCAGGAACCCCTCCTCTCCCACCTTATGAATGTCCTCCATAATACCCAGTACAAATCGACCGGGGCCTTCATATTTGGCAACAGAAGCTTTAAATAAAAACTGGTTGTCGGAACCGGCAGTTAGGTATTTTTCTGCCAAAGGATATTCTTCAATCAAAAGGTTTTTGGCCCTCAGGTTCAAATGGAATTCAACCCGCTTGTCCAATTCTCCCGTGTTTCGAAAGATATCGACAGGTAGGGATCGGTGCATTCGTTCGTACTGCCAAGGCAAAGGCGATTCGCAAATATCCTCTATACGACAGATTTTAAATTGCCTGTTTTCTTGCAAGGTGGTATCAAAAGCCCATACCAGGTTAAAATCATCTTTAAATTCAAAAGGTTCAACCAATCGGTTCTTTACCGTTTGGCTATTCCCCGATGCATAGTTGATTAACAGTATTTGCTTTTTAGATTGTTGTGCTTTATGCAAGGCTTGCACGATGACCGACTTTTCTTTGTGGAGATATGCTTCAATGGTTTTGTCTTGATCAAGAAATGAAACCAGCTTTTGTTTTAAAGTTGCTGAACGACCAGGTCTTTCATCGAGACAGTCTATGGTTTTTGAAAGTAAATAGGCTTCTTCTTCTGTAAAATGCAATAAATTTCCAATTACCTGTTGGTCTTTCTCCAAATAATCAATCCAATATTTGCCTTCTTTTTGTCGCAAATCAAAACCAACATCAATTAAAAGGTTACGGTAGGTGTAAAATGCAGAGTCTTTTATTTTTAAGAAGTCGGTACATTCATCCTTTGTCTTATTATAACTATTTGAAAGAAAAAGAATTAGTCTTAGAATTCGATGAGTTTTGGTTTCAGTTAGCATGGCGTTGAATTTAAAGCCTAAATCTAAATAATTATATGGTTATATCCAATAAGATATATCATAAAAAATTACACTTTTATTAAACTTAAAAATGGATTCGATCAATTTAATAATAAGCACCAATTGATGTCGTATATATTCTACCCGAGTCTTCGGAACCGGGATCACATCAAATACGCTCTGTCACCCTTTAGAAAAGAGTATTGAAGGTCATCATCTGTGTATAATAACATAAAAAGGGAGGCCACAAAGGGCCGCCCCTACAAAATCAACGTTGTTTATTCATTTACTGAGCAGGTGACCTATTGCCAATCCATAGTAGTCACCAGCTCAGGGCTCTTTTGAATTTCATTGTAACCTCTCCCCAGTCAACGTTTTGTTGCCCTGTTGGCTGGACGACCTGATATTGATAACAATTCAATTGTGTCCGCACTGCGGACGCAATTGGGAATAGGATTGGTTGCCTGGGATTTTGATTATGCCTTGTCATCACTCAGCCTCCTTAGTTCTTCGTTCTGAATTTCTTTTTTAAGTTCTTCGAGCAGTTGACTTTCGGATAGCAAATAAAGTTGATACTGACTGCCATTATGGAGTGGTTATCAATAGGAAGCGAAAGCTTCACCATCTCATTATTTTTACTGGCACACAGTAAAATGCCGATGGATGGGTTCTCATTTGTGAGTTTTTCGTGTCGGTCGTAATAGTTTACATACATCTGCAGTTGACCAAGATCTTTGTGTTTTAATTTTCTTGTTTTAACATCCATGATCACAAAACATCGCATCAATCGATTGTAAAATACCAGGTCGGCGAAATACTCATCATCATCAATTAAGAAGCGTTTCTGTCGCGCCACAAAACAGTAACCATTTCCCAACTCAAGCATAAACTGCTTCCATCACAGCTTCCTTGTCGCTGCTTAACAACAAACGTTCAAACAAACCCGAACTTATCTGCCTTTCCAGCTCTCGACCAGTCCATGCATTTTTGAAGGTCTCAAGTTCGTAATATTCTCTTTTCGTACTATCTTCAATTTGCAGCAGCATTCGGTACTGGGTCCAATTCAATTGTGAACGCACTGCGTTCACAATTGGAAAAGTGCGATAAAACTGACGACAAAAATTCAATTGGCGGTAAGAAAACCCGCTTCCAAATTCAGGTTCTAGCTCTTTAGCCAGATTCCGAATCAAATAAGTACCATAATCTGCACGTTCTTTTCCAAGTTGCTCTTCGTTAAAAATACGTTCACCCAATTTCCAGAACATCTGTACCCGATGGAACTCCACACTACGAACTGCCAGTTTAAGGGCTTATCCAATGATCGTTTTAATATCATGAACAAACGAACCCGGCATGATTTGATCATTCTTTTCCATAATTCAAACCTCCCAATTGCAAATTGAATATTGATCCTGCCATATTTTCACTCTATGAATCCTATTTCAGGACTAGGCAGTTTTTATCTGTTTGATCAGTTCCAAGTACTCGGGGTCAGTTTTCCCATTTCGGTCATTGATATCAAATAGGCGTTTTTACAAATAGGACCGTAGGAAACGTAGGATTCATAGGAAATGAAAAATAATTGTCTTTTCATTTCCTCATTTCCTACGAATCCTACGTTCCTATTTCGATTTTTCATTAAAATACAAATTTCACGAATTTAATCCCGATAGCTATCGGGAGAATTTGACGAATTGGGTTCAAGGTTCACCTTCTCACCTTCTCACCCTCTCATCTTCTCATCTTCTCATTTTCTCACTTTCTCATCCTCTCATATATTCCCATTTCGGTCATTGATATCAAATAGGCGTTTATACAAATAGGACTGTAGGAAACGTAGGATTCATAGGAAATGAAAATAATTGTCTTTTCATTTCCTCATTTCCTACGAATCCTACGTTCCTATTTCGATTTTTCATTAAAATACAAATTTCACGAATCCCGATTAATCGGGACGAATTTGACGAATAGGGTTCAAGGTCCACCTTCTCATTTTCTCATCTTCTCACCTACTCATTTTCTCATCCTCTCAAATATTCCCGTTTCGGTCATTGATATCAAATAGGCATTTTTACAAATAGGACTGTAGGAAATGTAGGATTCATAGGAAATGAAAATAATTGTCTTTTCATTTCCTCATTTCCTACGAATCCTACGTTCCTATTTCGATTTTTCAATTAAATACAAATTTCACGAATCCCGATTAATCGGGACGAATTTGACGAATAGGGTTCAAGGTTCACCTTCTCATTTTCTCACCTTCTCATCTTCTCATTTTCTCATTTTCTCATCTTCTCATTTTCTCATCCTCTCATCCTCTCAAATATTCCCGTTTCGGTCATTGATATCAAAAAGGCGTTTTTACAAATAGGACCGTAGGAAACGTAGGATTCATAGGAAATGAAAAATAAAAAAATGAGAAGGAAAACACGTCAACGTACAATTTACTAATGGGTTCCTTAGTTCGAAATCACCTTATTAAATTGACGGAGACATATAAACTCTTTATTCATTTAACAGGTTAAATGTATGGCAAGCCACCACACCGGCAGTTTCTGTACGGAGTCGGCTGTCGCCAAGGCTCACAGGAAGAAAACCTGCATTGATAGCCATTTTGATCTCTTCGGATGAAAAATCACCTTCAGGACCAATTAAGATCAGGTAATTTTGATTCGGCAATAGTATCTTTTTCAACAAATCTCGGTGCTGCTCATCGCAATGTGCAATAAACTTCTGCCCTTCGAAAGGCTTAGAGATAAAATCATTGAATTTAGTTAGTGGATCAAGTTGCGGCAGATAGGCTTTCAGCGATTGTTTCATTGCCGATACCATAACCTTTTCCAAACGCTCGTTCTTTATGTCTTTTCGCTCCGAGAAACGGCACAGCAATGGAGTGATATGGCTGATGCCTATTTCAGTAGCTTTTTCTAAAAACCATTCGATGCGTTCAATATTCTTGGTAGGCGCAATGGCTATATGAACCTGAAAACTTCTCTTGCCATAATTCAATTCCGATTTGATTACCAGTGCGGTGCATCGTTTGGGATTCGGATCAACTATCTCAGCAGTAAAATATCCGCCCCTGCCATCAACCAGGATAATTTCATCTCCTTGAACCAATCTCAATACCCGTATACAATGTTTGGATTCTGATTCATCAAGTGAGTAGGTGTTCCCTGAGAGTTCGGGAGTATAAAAAATATGCATAAGTAATTGAAATTAATTGGCTATTTTGCTAAATTGATTTTGGAACATATTGAAATGCAACTTTTCCACCATGGGAGTCAACATCTACCCATTTATCAACAGGAAATTCAATTCCAACAGTTGAGCAAGTCGGCATATCAGCACTGAAAGATTTCACCAGGTTATATACAAGGGAAGAGATCGGAGGATTGTGTCCAAAAATAAAAACGGTCTCTATCTTGTCAGTCAACTGTTGAATCACCTCAATAAAATCCTGATTGGTAGCATCTTCATAAAAATCCTCTTCCTGACGAATAGCTGAAAGATCATAGCCGAGATTTTTGCAGTAAATACTCGCAGTATGCATTGCTCGCGTGGCCGGACTGGCGATTACCAAATCAGGTTTAATTCCATCATCCTTGAGCTTCGAACTAATTTTATTTGCATCCTTTATACCCCGATCTGTAAGGTCGCGATGAAAATCATCATCATAACCATAAGGCACTGCTTTTGCATGACGGACAATAATTACTCGTTTCATAATGATTCAATTTTAATTCAAAATTCGGATTCCATATAAAGGTAAACATTTCAAATGAAAATAATCGGATGAAGTATCAAATTTGTTACACTTCACCATGAATACAAAATATTTCATCCAAGAGATTTGAATATATTGTGTTTATTTTCAATTGGGAAATAAAATAAAATCGTAAAATTGCAACATGAAACGAATCGGATTATTATCGGATACACACTCCACATTAAGTATACGGATTTTCAAATTCTTTGAATCGGTGGATGAAATATGGCATGCCGGAGATATTGGCAATGCCGAAATTGCCGATCAACTTTCTGCGTTCAAACCTTTCCGTGCAGTTTACGGCAACATTGACGATCATATTATCAGACGTATGTTTCCAGTCGACCAGCGATTCTTTTGCGAAGAAGTGGATGTTTTGATGACCCACATTGGAGGCTATCCCGGAAAATACGAACAACGTATCAGGAATATTATGGAGAATAGGCCACCCAAACTTTTCATTTCAGGCCATTCACATATTCTGAAAGTAATATACGATCCGAAATATCATTTACTGCATATTAACCCTGGAGCCAGTGGAAACAGAGGGATACACCAGGTTTGTACTGCCGTAAGGTTTGTGATAGACGGTAAGAATATCAAAGATCTGGAGGTTTTGGAATTTGAACGAAATGTATTTAATGAGATTTGAAGGAAGTGAGAAGATGAGAAGATGAGAAGATGAGAAGGTGAGAAAATGAGAAAATCTCAGTAAAGAGAGAGTTTGCAGCACCCCTCTCTAAAGTATGGGCTGCATGGACCAATGTATTTAGTGAAAATTCAGACACAACATTGGTGTCTATAGAAATCAAATATGATGAAATTGCTGATTTAGATAAGTACATTGAAATGGGCTTTAAAGAAGGATTCACTGCTGGATTGGAAAATCTTGATGAATTGCTTAGCTAAGAGTAGGGAGCTTGGAGCAGGGAGCTAAGGGCCGGGAGAATCGAAAATGGGGATTGACACAGGCTTCCTTAATCCATGCTCTTTGCCCCATGCCCCATGCTCCATGCTCATAGCCCCAAGCCTTTCATTCCCCCTTCAACCTTTTTCCTTCCTAACTGTTTTATACAAAAATGCTTTTACAATGACAAAAATCCTATTCATATTAATATTTTTTGCAATGACAGATATTCAAAGTTCTGCACAAAAAGAAACTGCCACTTTTGGCGGAGGATGTTTTTGGTGTACTGAGGCCATATTCAAGAGCCTCAAAGGGGTTGAAACAGTCGAATCAGGCTACTCTGGTGGAAAGTCGCCCCATCCAACCTACAGGGAGGTTTGCTCAGGCGAAACAGGCCATGCTGAAGTTATTCAGATCACTTTTGATCCTGCTGTGATCAGTTTCCGTGAATTGCTTGAAGTATTTTGGGAAACTCATGATCCCACCACCTTGAACCGACAGGGAGCAGATGTGGGAACCCAATACCGCTCGGCTGTCTTTTATCATTCTCCGGAACAAAAGGAAATTGCAGAGAAATACAAGGCCGAACTAAACAAAGAAAATGTATTCGACAAGCCAGTGGTAACTGAAATTACTCCCTTCGACAAGTTTTACAAAGCCGAAGCCTACCACCAGGATTATTATAACAACAATTCAACTCAGGGCTATTGCCAGATAGTGATTGTTCCGAAGCTGGAGAAATTCAGAAAAGTATTCAAAGATAAACTGAAATAGGAGGCAAAAAGGCATAGAGCAAAGAGAATGGCAAAAATTGCAACGATCAATAAATCAAATATATTGGTGGAGTGTCAAGACTAAAATGACCGATCATCATTTAAGATTGTCAGAAACCATTCTCAAGGCGTCATTGCGAGAGGAAAGCTATTTTTCAAATAGCGACAATGCTGTATGACAGGGATATAATTGCACCTTCATCAAAGAGATGACCTCCCTCAGGGCGTCATTGCGAGGCATGAAGCCCCGATAGCTATCGGGGTCAATCAAGTATTATGTGGATTACATTGTGGCTAAAACAGATAATTCAATCCTATATAGAATCCCGAAGTTCCATCTTGTTTGTCAGCCGCCAACCCATAATCGAAGGCGATGATAAAGTTTTCGTTCATAGCGACACGCAACCCTCCCCCATACGAATAATGCATTTTTTCAGCACCCCATTTGAAATAATCAGGTTGAGGGATTGAACTTAACGGGGCAATTTTACTTTCTACATCCACCTTTTTGGTTACTTTCCCAAGGTCGGTGAAAGCATTTAATCCAAGGTAAAAGTGATTGTTGATCAAGTCAAAATGAACAAATTTCCAGCGTAACTCTGCGTTTCCATAAACAATTCCATCACCGACTACCCTGTTGCGGCGAATACCTCGCAATGTTTTAGCGCCTCCCAGTCCTTCCGTTGGTCCATCTAAGGTCAACACTGAATTAATCATTTGCGAACGATAATAAAAAGGCACATTTCCTGATAATGTAGTTTCATATCCGAGGCGATAGGCAAACGACAAGTCTTTTGGAATCAGCGTAAAATATTGCCGATGTATAATGCCAAGCCGGGTAAATGAACTTTCTGCACCCAATATTTTTGGTGAAGCTTCAAATATAACTTCAGTTGCAATTCCTTTCATTGGATTGGGGCGATTGTCACGGGTATCCCATACCAAACCAGCTCTGAAAGTAGGCACAAAACCTCCATTGGCTTCGTCAGTTTTGATAATTCCCCATTGCTGGTATTTCTCATATAATCCGGGAACCTCAGTTGTTGAGGGAAGCTTATCCCCCTCACTCTTTCCTTTGTTGAGTTTGTCAATATTAACTGAACCTATTTTAAAATTCTGAAATTTTATGCCAGCAACCCAACGGAAATGTTCTTCCAGAATATGACCCTGGAGATCTAATTTCAACCGGAGTAATTTGCGGTCATATTTATAGAACATACGTGTTTTGTATGCCCCATCTATCTTATCAATCCATTCAGGATGAATGACTGATTCATAGCCGTTAAAACCGTTAAAATCATAAGCCTGATCAGTGAGGTAAGCAAGATCGAAAATTGTTTCAATTCCTTTGATTAGTTGATCTGAATTGTAATTAAAACCATAAAAACCACTTCCTTTTGTATACCGTGAAACTTCGAAATACAGAGAATGATCGTACCGCGGATAACGTGAACCATTCCCATAATCGTATAAATTGATCAATGCACCATATTGAAAACCAAGATCAGTATCAAAAGAAACGGCAGGCAATGCACCAAAATTCCAGTTCTTTTTGATCCCTTCCTCTTTCTTTTCAGCCTGTGCAGATAGACAAATAGAAAGATAAATGCATATAATGGAAAGGTAGAATCTTTTCATTGGTTGATGATTTGGTTTTTATTGTATTTCATTCAAACTTCAGGTTAAAAGTATTCAAAGATACAAAGATTCTACTATTCTTTAAACCCTGTAAGAACTTCCTCTATCAGACGAGAAAAAGCCTATGCCATTTTTTTAAATCGGAAGGAATATCGGTATCCTATGTTAAAACTAATTGTTTGATTGTGATAAATTGAAGCAAACGGAATCCTATTTGCACCATAAGAATGTGATAAACTTCTACTCCAAATCATTTCAACGAGCATGCTGCTACGACTTTTTTTTAATGAATGGATATAGCCACCCCCCAAGAAAATTCCTGATTCATTCTTATTCGCTCCCCGATCATTGACATAGTTATATTTTACACCATCTATTCCGAAATTACCCTCTTCCTTCGAATTAATTAAATGTCCTAAGAAATATCCACCTTGAAAAAAAATGTCATTTTGCTTAATTGGGAAATAAAAGGTAAGGGGAAGATCCACTGTTATATAGTTTTGTTCAATTTTGCTTTTCCCATCCACAATGTATTTTCCCTCACCATCCCACCAGGCAGTTACAGGTTTTAATTCGGCCCCTTTTGGTAAATAGCTAGTTCCTATCCCAAGTGAAAAATGTTTTCCAAATCTATAATCAAATTGTAATGCATAGTCCATGCCGGTTTTAAACTTACTACCTGCCGGATTATTGGCATAAAAATTCATAGGTGGCTCTCCATTTATCATTGTCTCACTTTCTACAGCTGGGCCAACTGTGTTGGCCAATGTCAACCCACTTTTAAGGGTTATGCTGTATCCACTTTTATTATCTTGGCCCACGGCCATATTTATTGTGATCCCAATAAAAAGTACTAATAAAAGATTTTTCATATTGTAAATATTATAAAGTGCTGGATTAAAGTTAATTTTCTTCCTTATTCTTTTATAAATACCTGAGCAAAATTCCTTACTTTAGAAGTCACCTGGCAAACATATTCTCCCTTGGTTAATGCTGAAATATTGATCCTGGATTCAGGACTTCCTGATGGTTGAAGTTTGATCGTTTTTACAACACCGCCTTTCATATCTATAATATTAACGGCAGAAAGTGATATGAAATTTGGGTTTAGAAGTATTAAATAGTCATTGGCCGGGTTAGGATAAATCTTTAATCCATTGATATATGGCAAATTTAGTGAAGCAGATACACTAGTTGAATCAACGGTCGAAGAAATAACTTTCAACAGCGAATGGGCACCTGTCACATCGTTCGATAATTCCCAAATCATGACTCCAGAAGTTTGGGCCATCGCCAGTTTTGTCTTCTTCCAAATGGTAGTCATACCGTTGTAATAGATGGTATCTGCTACCTGATCTGTTTGCCAGGCATTTGGATATTTAGCAAGAATTGAGCTATAACTGAAATTGCTTAACGCCTTTTCCGCTTTATAAAAACCATAGCCGTAAAATGGAACTCCTAAACAAAGCTGTTCTTTCTTTATCCCTCTTTTCTTATAGTCAGTAATCAATTTCTGTGCATACCAATAGGGAGAATGTGGTCCAGGGTTGTTCAAATTCCAATTTCCGGTATAATCATAAGCCATAATGTTGATCCAATCGAAATACTGAAAAGCCGAATTTGGAATATTTTCAGCACCCCAGCCAACAGCCGCAGTCAGCAGCAGTCCCTTTGGTTTCAACGAATCGGCCAGCTGCTTAATAAAAGCCCCATAATTCGAATTGATGGCTTCACCTTCTTCATCTACATCCAATCCGTCGAGCTTAAATGTTTTAAGGTAAACTGCAATTTTGTGAATAAAGGCCGCCCTCTTTTCGGAAGTGGTGATCAGATTGACAAACTTGTCTTTAATCGTTCCGGTAGCAGCCGATCCTCCTCCAATGGAAATCAGAACTTTAACATTGTTCAGGTGAGCATTGGTCACAAGTGTAGTCAGCCCATTATTACTATCTGCCAGGTTACCCGAAGCATCCGGATTCTGAAATGCATAATTCAGATGGGTTAACTGTTTGAAATCGAAATTATTGCTAAACGTAGTCACATTAACCCAACTGGGCACATAACCTATTATTCTGAAAGTTCGGGTCTGTGCCTGCAAAGTTGTAGCGGTAAACATCAGCAATAACAACAAATACAATGGTTTAACAAGTTTTGAAAGGTTCATGTTTTTTAGTATAATTTAAAAACTGAATATCACTGCTTAAAGTTAATAATCCGTTGAGTTCTGATCAATCAGTAGTTTATTCATTTCATTTCCAACTAACCGGCATGGAATTAATTCAAACTTATTTCTAATTGCAGCACTTACTCTTTTATGTCCATCATAAATAAAGTACTTATTGAATTGTTTAATAATTGATATTGGGTAGTCTTCAATATAACCATGCATTTTCATTGATTCTATAATAGCTTCTGTAGATTGAGCAGAATGTTCTCTAATGCTTTGTGTAGGGACTAACGATTTTGGCGAAAAGTAAAAATGATTAAATTCAATATCCAGCTTCCATTTATTAAATACTTCAAGTACTTTTTCGAAGATAATATCGGGTGATGATAATCCTGTGTCAACCACTAAATCATAATTGAACAAATCATTAATATCGACATTATATTGTTGCTTAAATCTAATTGTTTCGCTGTTTTTTCTTTCAGTTAAATGCGATCCGGCTTCTTCAAGAGTGTTATATTTTTCATCTTTCCTGACTTCATCATTGAAGATTCTTTTTGCAGCGATCATATTATCAACTAACAAATGAATTTTAAATGAATGAGTTACGAAATGCCAGGCAAGTCTCGAATCCAAAATCAGAGGAGTTTCTTCCAATCCATATCTGGTAACTGAATCATCAAATTCTTCATCAATTTCCGGATGAGTTTCCAGATATTTATTAAACTCAAGGGTTGTCATTCCATACTTTTGAGCCAAATTTCTTTGAATTTTCCCAATTGAAATAACTTCCATCCCCAGCACTGAGCTAAGCTTTTTACTTAAAACCGTTTTCCCGCTTCCTAATTCACCCGATATGGCAATCTTTATATTCTTCATATTCCTTATTTGAGTTGCCAAAAATACAAATGTTTTTAGCATACTTTGAAATATTTTCACTACATTTACCTTCAGTAATTTGAAATTCTATCTTTTGAAAATACCTGATTGCCCAGACGGTTTATTATTCAGGTCAAGTCATTGAACAGTTGTTAATTTCATCATGGATCAATTGTTATTGCAATTCAACATCGGACCTATTTAAATCATCTAAATATTCAGTTGCCCTTCCTTCTTCTATTCATAAAGGCATGGAGCCTACTTTTCCTCTTATGCGGACTATACCAAGGTCTTTGTAAATTGGCAGACAATTGGTAGATAATTGGTAGTAAATAAGTTGATAATAAGTTAATTTACCTATAATATACCTATAAGCAACCTATTATGTCCCTATTATCTACCTATTATCTACCTATATACCTAGACGTTGGTAGGGCGTTGGTAGGGCTTTGGTATAGGGTGCATATCGACTGTCACACTGTTCAAAGAAAGAGGTACCGTCATCTGGTTTTAATTCCAAAATGAGGGTACCTCCTGCTGATATATTATATACGGCTGAATACTATCTCTTTACAGAAAACTTGTAAATTGTAGTTGACTTCAACGTTTCACCCGGTCTAAGTAAAGTATTCGGGAAAGCGGGATGATGGGGCGAATCGGGATAATGTTGCGTTTCAAGACACATTCCGTTGCGGTAATTGTAAGGATTACCACGTTTGCCTATAATCTTACCTGTAAGGAAGTTACCAGTATAAAGCTGCACAGCAGGTTCAGTAGTAAAACATTCCATATAACGTCCCGATACAGGCTCATATACACTTGCGCAAAAAGTCAAATCATGACTATTCTGATCTTTGTTCAATATATAATTGTGGTCATATCCTCCCCCCATTCGAAGTTGCGGCAACGAATCGTTGATGCGTTCACCAACAGTGTGAGGTGTTGTAAAATCCATGGCAGTTCCTCTAATATCAGCAATTTCACCTGTTGGAATAAGTTGTGTATCAGCCACTGCAGTGATGAAATTGGCATCCACAACCAAAATATGATCCAGTATATCGCCGTTGCCTTCACCTTTAAGGTTAAAATAACAATGATTGGTCAGGTTGAAATAGCAAGATTTATCGGTAGTTGCTTCATAATCAATCTTTAAACCATTGTCTTTGGTCAATGTATAAGTCACCTTCACTACCTTATTGCCAGGAAAACCCCATTGTCCATCGGGACTCACCAAAGTCATTTCAACAGCAGGACCGTCAGCAGCTTTAAGCTCTACTGCATTGTAAACCTGACGGTAAAAACTTTCGGGACCTGAGTGCAAACAAGCATTGTTGTTGTTTTTTGGCAAGTTATAAACCTGACCATCAATTTCAAATTGCGCGTTGGCAATACGATTGGCATACGGACCCACAACAGCGCCTTGTCCTGCATCACCTGCAACATATTCACCGATAGATTTAAAACCGAGTGTTACATCTTCCATCGTACCATTTTTATCAGGAGCAAACACTGAAACAATTTTCGCTCCATAGTTGGTAAGGGTTACAATGATTCCACTGTCATTTTTCAAGGTGAACAAAGTTGTCTTTTTGCCATTCACTTCTTTTTCGAAATCAGCTTTCGAATAGCGCATGGCAAACTCTTTTTTCGGGGCCGAACACGAAACAATCATTCCGGCAATAAGCAATGAACCGATTAATTTCTTCATATAATTGGTTAATTTTTATATTGGTTTTAGAATGGTAAATATAAGAGTTTAAATGATACACTGGCACTCCTAATTGAGCAAAGTAATTGTCATGTATTAAATACAGGTAGTAAATACTTAATATTTATTGATAATATCTAATTCTATTTTACTAAAATGATTTTGACTTATAATATATTAAAATATTTAGGCTACATATGAATAGTTTTGCGATTACATTTTGATGCCTAAAAAACGTATATTTGAATAGAATTTAAGAACACCATTACCACTTTCAACTTGAATGCCAGATACGACAGTTTTAAAAAAGCATTTTACCGTAAATGCACCTACGAATATACAAAAGATTGGTTTAATAAAATTGAAACGCTAAGACTATGGATAAAAGAGGAGCTTATGAAATAGCTGCGAAATATATTGACTCGATCAGACCAAAATACCATATTACCCAGGCATTTTTATTCGGATCGTATGCAAAAGGTACATTTCATGATGACAGTGATATTGATATTGCCATAATCGTTGAAAACGTTGAGGATATTATCGATGCTCAAATTGATATGATGAAACTCAGAAGAAAAATTGATTTAAGGATCGAGCCACATCCAATCATGAAGGATGATTTTGATTATGATGATCCACTTTCAAATGAGATTCTTAAATATGGCATCATTATCCACAACATTGTTTAATAGTATATAGCAGCAAGAGTTATTAATCCATCAACCTTGTATTTTTAAATCAACAATTTAAAAAAAGGGTTGTAATTTTAAATCAACAAATTAAAAATAGGGTTGTGTTTTTAAATTGTCAGTTTAAAAATACAATTGTGTTTTTTATTTTAGTATATTTGCAACTATTAAAATAGCGAATTATGGATAGACAAATTACATCAAAACTAGCACACTGGAAGGAAAGATCAGTCCGTAAACCGCTGATTGTAAGAGGAGCACGTCAAACCGGAAAATCTTATATAATAAATGAATTTGGGAATTCTCATTTTGAAGGGACAACTCATGTCATTAATTTTGAGAAAAGGGTTGATTGGCATTCAGTGTTTGATTTAAATTATGATGTAAACAGAATAGTTGGTGAGTTAGAAGTCCTAACAGGTAGTCGAATAAATGTAGGTCGGGATCTGTTGTTTTTTGATGAAATTCAGGAATGTCCTAAGGCAATTGAATCGTTGCGTTATTTTTACGAGCAAATGCCAGCCCTGCATGTGATCGCTGCCGGTTCACTACTTGAATTTGCACTTGGAAATATTTCTTTTCCAGTTGGACGAGTACAATTAATTGATATGCATCCAATGAATTTTCAGGAATTTCTATTGGCAACTGGAAATGAACCTGCTGCTCAACTAATTAAAGAGAATCCGAAATTAGTTTCGGAAAGCATTCATACTATGCTAACAGGTGAATTGAAGAAATATTTCTTTGTCGGTGGGATGCCTGAATGTGTAAAAATTTATGCTGAAACACAAAGCATGAATGAAGTCTTTGATATTCAGACAGATCTGATAGCCACTTTCCGACAGGATTTTTTGAAGTACACACCCCGAATAGATACAAACTGTTTAAATGCAGTTCTAACCTCCATTCCACAAAAAATCGGGCAACAAATTAAATATTCAAGTTTGACAGAAGGGTATTCAAATCCCACCATTAAAAAGGCATTCGAATTGCTTGAAACGGCAAGATTAATCAAAAAGGTTAAAACAGCCTCGCCTGCTGGTTTGCCTTTAGGCGCCAGTTCTTCTGATAAAAAATTCAAGGCAATTATGCTCGATATTGGATTATTCGGTTCCTTGCTCGGTGGTTCCCGATCACTGGAGTATTCAAAGACAGCTCTATTATCTGTATTTCAAGGCGCCATGGCTGAGCAGTTTGTTGGTCAGGAAATTTTGGCAGCGACTAACAGTGAACTATATTATTGGGCCCGAGAAGCAAAAAGCAGCAATGCCGAAACAGATTACATGATTGAAAAGGGAGGCAAAATAATTCCTATTGAAGTAAAAAGTGGTAAAGGAGGAAGCCTAAAAAGCCTTCATCTTTTATTGGATACTTACCCGAATGTAGATGAAGGATTTGTATTCTCCGATTCTCATTATGGCAAAATTGAGGAACAAAAGATTTCATTTATACCATTATATTACACATCATCAGCTGTTTCAAACGAAACGGTTGAGAACAGTTTTTAATTATTATAAAGAGAAAAGTGAGCACCCACTTTTCTGTCAACATGTCATTATAAAAAGGATGGAATAGGAATTGATTGTTGAATACTTATTCACTTAAAAGAAGGAAGTATTTTTGCTGTATCCTCCAATCTTACCCGTTATGTAGTCGGGAAGCTGGTACTTGAAGGAAAGGTAAAAAGAGCCTTCATAGGCATTGCTGGTCAAACGATTAACCTCTCAGAGCGCATCGTATCCTACAATAAACTGGAGACAAAAAGCGGTGTGTACGTTGCAGAAAAGGATCGGCACGAAGGGGTCTACAATACAGACCTGTATCCCGGAGATATTATTGTTGGCTTGAATGAACATCCCATTCAATCAGTAGAAGATTTACACCGCTTACTGGATGAAAATATGATTGATAAAATGGTCAACCTGACTGTTCTTCGAAACAACATTAAAACCAAAGTGCAGGTGATTGCCGGAGAGCTGAAATAAAAAGGCGAAGAGGGTTAAATGGTTAATCAATTATTGGTTAAATGGTTTTGTTGAAAGTACCATCTGAAATGATTACAATCAATTAGACGATTTAATGAAGATAGCGAGTCATTTTTTGTTTATCTTTGAGATAAAGTTTGTAAATGGACGACAAGGTAAAGTACTGGATAGAGATTTCCGACTACGATTTAGAAACAGCGGAGGCGATGCTACAAAGCAAAAGATATCTATATGTAGGCTTTATGTGCCATCAAGCAATTGAAAAGGTTTTTAAAGCATACTTTACATACTTGAAATCTGAAACTGCTCCTTTTTCACATAGTTTATCATACATTGCAAGGAAAGGTGAATTCTATGATTTATTTACAGAGGAGCAAAAAAATTTTATTGATCAAATTGAACCAATGAATATTGAAGCTCGCTATCCTTCTCATAAAGAACGATTGCTGAAAAGTTTGACAAAAGAAATATGCACTGATATTCTGAAAAGAACTAAAGAACTACAGTTATGGATCAAGCAGAAGCTATAAATAAAGTCAAAGAATACAAACTTCTTCTCAATAATCATTTTACACTAGAGAAGGTTTATCTCTTTGGCTCTTATGCGAGAAATACCAATCGGGCAGATAGCGATATTGATGTGGCAATAGTTGTAAGCCATATTGAAGGTGATTACTTTTCAATCCATCCATTATTATGGAAGTTAAGAAGGCAAATTGATGACAGAATAGAACCTATCCTTATCGAAAGGGATCATGACAGGAGTGACTTTTTGAGTGAAATCCAATCGTACGGAATTGAAATTGAATGATACAATTTACTCGAATGTCAATATATTATTGTCGCTTTATGCATCAAAAATGGAACGATATGATTGTCAAAATGCCAAAATGCCATAATGCCAGTTTACAGAATTGACCAGTTGGCATTTTGGCATTTTGGCATTTATACATTCAGCTTTTCTTACAACTAAAATCGGGATAAATTTTTACACTACCCAGTAATAAGGAGTAAATCCGAAGATTCCGCCAACTCCGCCACTCCGCCATTTATATTTTTTCTACAAATACTGAATACTGCTGGTTTTTACCATTCATTTGACTGATTACTTTGAACTTATGGTTGTTTTAACTGACAAATACCGAGTTCCGGAAAACACCAATCACTTCAAATAGAGAGAAAAAAAAAGAAGGCTACATCCTGGGAAATGGAATACAAACTATTGAAGTACAGCACATTCAATTCAATCTATTCCCTTTGAGGGATAAAACTAACAATTGGCGGAGTGGCGGAGTGGCGGAGTGGCGTTCTAGCCGTCAATAGATCACTCTGTAGGTATCTATCACGTTAGATGGTTAACTTGCCACTATAGAACAACAAAAAAAAAGAGTCAACCTAAGGAATATCCGAATGGTTGACTCTCTTTAAGTTATACGAAATCAAGGGAATTAATTACTTTAATCCAAATTCAATCAGTTCGCCTAATTTTAGGTATTTTGCATACAAGACTTCATATTTGGCTGCATTTTCTGCAATTGGTAAATAGGTAGTTTCAAATCCACCGCCCATTTTCTTCTGTGCTTCCGAAATAGTAGGATATACACCTGCTACAACAGCCGCTGCCATGGCAGATCCCAGCGCACAAGCCTGTTCTGAACTGGCCACTTTGATGGGCATATTTAACACATCGCAAACAATTTGCATAATGAATGGCGATTTTTTAGCCACACCTCCCAAAGCAATGACTCCGTCGATGCGAACGCCTTCACTTTTAAACCGATCGACGATGGCCTTGGAACCAAAAGCTGTGGCTTCAACCAGGGCACGAAAGATACGCGGTGCATCGGAGCCTAAGTTCAATCCTGAAATAACACCTTTCAGGTTCTGATTTGCATCAGGAGTGCGTCGTCCATTCATCCAATCGAGGGCGACTATGCTGGTCTCTTCAATAGGAATCAATGCGGCAGCTTTGGAAAGTTCAGGAATAATACTCAATGAAATCTCACTGATCATTTTCACCTTTGTTGCTTCATCTATCAGGGTGCTCTTGGCTATAATCTGTTCAGTAGGCCAGGCAATTACACTTTTAAACCATGCATAGATGTCTCCGAAACCCGATTGACCAGCTTCCATTCCTAACATGCCGGGAACGATTGATCCATCCACCTGTCCACAAATTCCACGGATCAGTTTATCACCCACTTCTTCCATTGGAGCAATTAACATGTCACAAGTGGAAGTTCCCATGACCTTGCTCAGGTAATAAGGTTCGATCTCAGCGCCTACAGCACCAAGGTGAGCATCAAAAGACCCTGCTCCCACTTTCACGTTGACAGACAGTCCAAGTTTTTTGGCCCATTCAGGAGTAAGTGTCCCAGCAGAAACATCGCAGGTAAAAGTTTCTTTAAATAATCTGTCTTTCAATCCGCTCAAAAGAGGATCTAGCTTTACCAGAAAATTTTCATCAGGCAATCCCCCAAAAGCCTCGTGCCACATGGCTTTATGACCTGCCGCACAACGGGAACGTTTCATGGTTTTTGGATTGCTGTTACCTGTCAGCACTGCTGGAATCCAGTCGCAATGTTCAACCCATGAGGCTGCGGAACGATACACACCGGCATCTTCACGGACGACATGCAGCAATTTGGCCCAAAACCATTCTGAGGAATAAACACCCCCTTCAAATTTGGTAAAATCAACCTTCCAGGACTTGGCCAACTGGTTAATTTCTTCGGCTTCCTTCACCCCTGTATGGTCTTTCCAGAGTATAAACATGGCATTTGGATTCTCTTCAAAACCAGCAGTTAGCGCAAGTGGAGTTCCCTTTTCATCAACAGCAACAGGAGTCGAGCCTGTTGTATCAACCGAAATTCCCACAACATTTTGAGCCACCCCTAAAGGAGCCATTTTCAACGCCTGGACGATTGTATACTCCAAACCATCCAGATAATCCAACGGATGCTGACGGAAGCGGTTAGTACGAGCATCGCAATACAGCTGCTTTTTCCAACGCGGATATTCAAAAACCGCACTCGCAACTTCTTTACCATTTTCGGTATTTACAATCAATGAACGAACAGAATCAGTACCGTAATCAACCCCAATCGTGTATTTTGCCTGAGCCATATAAATTAGTTTAAAAGTTTAAAATTAAGTTTAAAGTTTACAGTTTACAGTTCAAAGTTTACAGTTGGGTTCCCGATAAGTTGGGCACGCAACTGTACACTGTACACTGTAAACTACCGTTGTCCATAATATGCATCTTTGCCATGCTTACGGAGGAAATGTTTATCCAGTAATGCCTGATCCATTGTTGTTTGTGGATTTATCTGCAAACTGCGGAAAGTCATTTTGGCTACTTCTTCCAGCACCACTGCATTATGAACAGCCTCATCGGCATTCGCCCCCCATGAAAAGGGAGCATGATTATTTACCAATACGCCAGGCACCTGATTGGGATCAATTCCATTGAACCTTTCAACAATTACTCTTCCGGTTTCAAGTTCATAATCTCCATTAATTTCCTCATTGGTCATTTTACGGGTGCATGGAACCTCACCATAGAAATAATCGGCATGGGTAGTACCTAGCGCAGGAATTCCCTTACCTGCTTGTGCCCAGCTTGTAGCCCATTCAGAATGGGTATGTACAATTCCTCCAATGTTGAGAAATTGGCGATATAAAACCAGATGAGTAGGTGCATCGCTCGATGGTTTGAGTTTACCTTCAACCACTTTACCGTACAGGTCAAGAACTACCATATCAGAAGGCCTCATTGCATCATAAGCAACACCGCTGGGTTTGATCACCACCATTCCATGCTGACGATCGATGCCGCTTACATTTCCCCATGTAAAAATTACCAGTCCATATTTGACCAGATCAAGATTGGCTTTCCAGACTTCCTCTTTTAGTTTTTCAAGCATTTACGAATTTTATAAAATACTAATTACACGAATTTAAAACGAATTACACAAAAATACGAATTTCACTAATTTAAAACGAATTACACGGATCGCTTCTCCTAAAATAATACTCCGCAACTCCTTATTTCTTATTCAAAGTTTCCAGTTCTCATTTTCTCATTTTCTCACTTTCTCATTTTCTCCCCTTCTCCTATTTCACAAGTACCAAATAAGCTGCAAAACCTCCGCCCGGCGCCATCTTTATTTTAACCACATCACCTTTCGCAACTGTCTTTTCTGTGCGCACCACCTTTTCAGCATTCACATTTGTATCGGGAGCATCTTCAAAAGCCACCATATTGTATTTACCTGCATTCAAAAAATCCAGTTTGATTTCCAATGTACGAGCCTCACTGTTGGTCATTGAACCGATAAACCATTCATTTCCAGACAGTCTTGCGGTGGTAATATATTCACCAATTTGACCATTCAGCACTTTGGTATTGTCCCAAATAGTCTTTACCTTTTTCAGAAATTCAGTACCTTCCTGGTCTTTATAGTTTTCGGGACTGTCGCAAACCACTGTAAATGGACTGTCATATACCACAAATTCAGCTAGTTGAAGTGCTCGCGTACCTTGAACTTGTGCAGGAGTTCCATTTTTAAACTTATCAGGATTACGATTAAGAAAGCCTCCGGGAGTGAAATCCATCGGGCCAGCCAACATACGTGTAAAAGGCAAAGTAACAAGATGTTCAGGAGTTACCCTTTTGGACCATTTATTATACTCATTACCCATAACACCTTCACGAGTCACCAGGTTAGGATAGGTCCTGCGAAATCCATCCGGCTTGTAAGCTCCATGGAAATCGACCATCAAATGATGTTTTGCAGCAGTCATTACGATGCGGTGATACCAGTTTACCATATCCTGATCGTCACTGTCCATAAAATCAATTTTAACACCTGCAATGCCCCAGCTTTCATACAGTGCACAAGCTTTGTCCCAATCAGTTCGGTTTACATCGGTATAATAAATCCAAACCCAGCAGCGTACATTTTTACTTTTTGCATACGCTAAAATGTCAGGCATATCAAGCTGTGGAGCTACTTTGGTAATATCAGCTTCCGGCAAGTTATACATGCCATACCATTGCCAGTCAATGAGTTGATAAGGCCAACCCATTTCGGAAGCCAGATCAATATATTTTTTGATGGTTTCATTGTCCACTTTCACTTCCCCACTCCACCAATGATCCCAAGCCGACAATCCTGGTTTAATCCAAGAAGGATCTGCTATGGCACACGGCTCATTTAGATTCATAATAATTTCTGACTCAATCATCTTTCCTGGAGCGTCTCCCATCATGATCACCCTCCATGGAGTGGTATGTGGAAACTTGAATTTAACTTTACCACCATTTTCTTTCTCATTCAACAAAGGCGAAAGTTGAGAGCGAACTGAGAATCCATTTTTTGAATGACCCGGCTTTAAATACATACCAGCATAATCGGTTATATTTGCCTCAGTGATAGCGGCATAGCAATCATCATCCACTTTAACCGTCATAGGCAATCCAATGACCATCGAATCAGTCAATTCAGAAAGTTTACGTTTGAAATATTCGTTTTCCTGAGAGGAATGATAATTTCCATGATTGGCAGCCCAACAAGTATGATCAGCAGTAAAGTTAAATGCCACAATCTCATCATTAATAATAATATCCTGATTATTTTTTGATCCCATAAACTCTGTTCTGAAAGCCACCCCATCATCAAATACGCGGAATACAAGGTTCATCCTTCGCTTGGGTAATTTATTCTCCTGCAATTGAATTGTTAATTCTTTGTAATTATTAAGAATGGTTGTGGAACGTTTCAATACAGGTTTCCATGTTTCATTGAACTCTTTGACTGAAGTCTTGAGAACAATCATATCATTACCCATTGGAGGAGCCTGCTGAAATTCAAACTGAATCACAGAATTGGTAATCACTTGTTTACCATTGAATTTAACACTATAGTTGATCTGATCGCCCACTTCGACTTTAGCTTCAACTAAATTATGAGGAGACACAACAGAATATTGAGCCTTTAAAACACAAATAAAGGTCAAAAAACAAATTGTAGTTAAAATAAATCGTTTCATTTGCTGATTGATTGGTTTAGTTAATTGAAAAACATTATCTTGTAAATTTAATAAAATATTTAAATATAAAATGTAAAAATAACACTTATCATTAGATCTCAAAATTAAATGCAGTGTTCCTATTACTTTTTTTTTAAACACCAATATTTTAATTATTGATGAAAAATAATTTTCAGGCTTCCAACATATCAATAAAATGCTGAAATTAGGCGTTTTAAATGATGGATCAATTTCTTTACAGAATAATTATTTTCAATAATCACAAACAATTGGGTAAGGAAAAACGTTAAAATGATGTCGTAAAACATATTTTCTCTTTAATTATAATTATCATGCCAGTAAATATACCGGAAACGCCCAAGAAAAGAATAGTAATTATCGGAGCAGGATTTGGGGGTCTTAAATTAGCCACAAAGTTAGTGGGATCAGGCTATCAGATTGTTTTGATCAATAAAAATAACTACCATCAGTTTCAACCATTGTTTTATCAGGTTGCCAGTTCAGGTATCGAACCAAGTTCCATCCTATTTCCTTTGCGTAAGATATTTCAGAAGCAAAAAGATGTATATATCCGTGTGGCCGATGTTTATTCGGTCGATACAGTGAAAAAAGAACTACATACAAGTCTAGATAAGGTTTGGTATGACTACCTTGTAATCGCAACGGGTGTGAATACCAACTTCTTTGGAATGAAGAATCTGGAGAAATTTGCCATCCCAATGAAATCAGTTTCAGAAGCAATGGCGCTGCGTAATCGTATTCTACTAAACCTGGAAAAGGCTGTAACCCTGTTCGATAAAAATGAGAGTGAGAAAAGAAATTTACTGAATGTGGTAGTGGTAGGTGGAGGTCCAACGGGTGTTGAAGTAGCAGGTGCCATTGCTGAAATGAAAAAATTTGTACTTCCAAAAGATTATCCCGATCTGGACTTCAATCTAATGAAGATCAACCTGATAGAAGGCTCCGGTAAAGTATTGAGCAATATGTCGCCACACGCCTCAAAAAAGGCCTTATACTATTTGCAGAGACTTAATATTAATGTTCAACTGAATACCCAGGTAATTGATTATGATGGCAATACTCTTAGCTTGGCTGATGGGAACAAGATAAACTCCAAACTGGTAATCTGGGCAGCCGGAATTAGTGGTGAGGTTCCTTTGGGCATTCCTGTTGAATCAATTGGCCGAGGTAAACGCATGTTGGTTGATGAATTTAACAAAGTTAATGGATTGCCGAATGTCTATGCTCTAGGCGATGTGTCAGTGATGTTTACCCCTGAATACCCTAACGGACATCCTCAGGTTGCGCAGGTCGCTATTCAACAAGGAACAAACATGGCCAAGAATTTTATTGCCATGCTAAAAAATTCTAAATTGAAGCCATTCAAATATATCGATCGCGGCTCTATGGCCACCATTGGTCGTAACAGAGCAGTAGCCGACCTTTCCTTTATTAAGTTCAGCGGTTTTTTCGCATGGCTTACCTGGATGTTTGTTCATTTAATGGCCATCCTGGGTGTCAAAAACCGATTGTTGATCTTCATCAACTGGTTTTGGAACTATGCAACTTATGATCAATCACTGCGTTTGATTCTAAGGGCGGCAGATAGTAAGAAGGAAGAGCAACCGACTCATATAGATAAGGTGGTTTGAAAAAGTTAGAACATTAGGCATCATCATTTATAGTTATCAGGAATCATACTCAAAGCGTCATTGCGAGTGGATAGCTATTTTTCAAATAGCGACAATGCTGTATGACAGGGAAATACCTGCACCTTCATTAATGAGATGACCTCCCTAATGGTGTCATTGCGAGGCACTTAGCCCCGATAGCTATCGGGGTCATTCAAGTATTTATGTGAGATTGCTTAGTGCCTCACAATGACGATCTGACGATTAATTACAATTAATTGTAAGATTTCCCCTAATCGTCTTCCAATAAATTCCGCTTGACTTTATAGTACCATGCGACAATTTAGTTTTGTCAGGACACCAGTATGTTCTAATTGACAATTATTTTACAACGCATCTTTATCCGTTTCAACCTAAACCCTTTTGCAAAAAAGAGCCTTGTTATAAATATGCAACATGGTGATTTTCTTATTTTTACGTATCATTTTATCCAGTTGTATCCTATTCCAATATACCTGTATATTTCTTCTCTACCCAAACATTAAAACTTTCTATTCAAATATTATTATAATTATTACAGAGATAAAATCAAATTCACAGACCATTTTTAACTGAGTTAATTGCAGTTGCTCCTCCTACCCGAGTCATACCCGATTCATATCCCATTGATACCCCATTCAGTGTAAATTCGAATATAAAACAAATATATACCATATATATACCGTATATACACCGTAAAAATACGTATTATATATGGTATATATACAGTATATATTTTGTTTATATTCGAATTTATACTGAATGGAGTTTCAATCGGGTATCAATCTGGTATCAATGGGATATCAATGGGGTATCAATAGAATAGGATTGGAATATGTATCGAAGCTTTCCATAAAATAACCAAAAAAGCTTCAAATAAGATTTATTGATATGAATGCTCAATAATAAATCAATGAAATATCGGGAGTTAAAACTGTGTTCGGAAAGCCTGCCAGCGACTGCAATTCAACATTCAGCAAAATATAATGAACTTTTTTATTTTAATTTTAATGCCCAAAAATTTGTGTTTCTAAAGTTAATGTCCGAACTTTACTAGTAGAAAAAAATTCTTAAACTGTTAAAATACAGGATGAAAGAAATTCAGACTTTAAAAACAATGCTTAAAGTATGAAACGAGTAATCAGGAAAAGATTGATCCCGCAAGTGCTTTGAGAACTTGATTTAGTCAAAAGCATCTGTGGAAATATTGAAACAATAACCATAATCATCATATTCAAAAGGAGGAATCTAAAATGAGTAAAATGAACCCTGTAGTACATTTTGAAATGCCGGCTGAAAACATTAAACGTATGGCCGATTTTTACAATCATGTATTTGGTTGGAAGACCAAAATGCTTGGAGAAGAAATGGGAAACTATGTATTGGTCACCACCTCCGATATAGATCAAAATGGAAGGCCAAAGGATGCAGGAATGATCAATGGCGGCTTTTTTCCCAAGCATGAAAGTTCCGGTCAACATCCTTCAGTAGTTATCGCAGTGGAAGACATCAAAGAATCAATGAAAAATATTGAAAGTGCTGGAGGTAAATTAATTGGCGAGCCAATGGAGGTTCCAGGATTCGGATTGTATATTTCATTTATTGATACAGAGAACAATTTGGTAAGTCTTATGGAGCCTTTTATGGATAAGTTGGAAAATAAGTAGTCTATTGACTTATGGATTTCAAAATTAATAAATGTTTTCAAACAATTAATACCAAATAATATGACGACACAAATTAAAAATGAACCAGATAAAACAATAAAGGGTACTGAACTTCAAAAGATTACACCATTTTTATGGTTCGACACTCAGGCTGAAGATGCATCGAACTTCTATGTCTCCGTTTTTAAAAACTCCAGGATTAAAACCGTTACCCACTATGGACCGGAAGGGGCAAAAGCATCAGGACAAGAAGATGGATCGGTGATGACTGTTGATTTCCAGATTGAAGGACAGGATTTTACAGCCATCAATGGTGGACCTGTGTTTGAAATAACGGCGGCCATTTCTTTCTTTGTGAATTGTGAAACTGAACAGGAAATAGACACCTTATGGAGCAAGCTTGCTGAGGGCGGATCAGTGTTGATGAAACTTAATCAATATCCATTTAGTGAAAAATTTGGATGGCTAAAGGATAAATTCGGAGTGACCTGGCAATTGATGATTGGAGAGGGAATGCAAAAAATTACTCCATTTTTTATGTTTGGGGGTGAACAAAGTGGAAAAGCAGAGGAAGCAATGAATTTCTATATTTCAATATTCAAAGGTTCAGGTATTATTCATTTGGAACGATATGAGGCCGCAGAAAAAGAGGCTGAAGGCACCATTAAATATGCAAGTTTCTCTCTCAACGAGCAAGAGTTTATGGCTATGGACAGTATCAGAGAACATTCATTTTCATTCACCCCAGCACTCTCACTGGTAGTCAATTGCGAAACTCAGGAAGAAATAGATCATTTCTGGGATAAACTATCAGAGGGTGGAGATGAAAGAGCACAACAATGTGGCTGGCTTCAGGATATGTATGGCGTATCCTGGCAAATTATTCCTTCAGAGATTGGAAAAATGATAATTGATACAGATCCTGAAAAATCGGGAAGCGTAATGAAGGCTATGCTACAAATGAAAAAGCTCGATCTCAACGTATTGAGAGAAGCTTATGAAAAATAAATAGCATGAAGTTTATTTATCGGTTCTAAAAATGTTATTGAAAATGAGAAAATTAGTATCATTTATGCATGTCTCATTGGATGGTTTTGTTACAGATGTCAATGGAAAAATGGATTGGATTCTTGTTGATAATGAAATGTTTGAATACGCTGGTATTCGAACCAGGGAATCTGATACAGCGATCTATGGCCGGATTACTTATGAATTAATGGATAATTACTGGCCCACAGCTGCAGAACAACCCAATCCCACCAAACATGACTTAGAACATTCAAAGTGGTATAATAGAGTTTCTAAAGTATTGGTATCCAAGAAAATGAAAGGTACTCATCTTCCCAATACTACTATTATAAGTGAGAATTTGTCAACTGAAATCCGTCAATTAAAAAAACAGGCTGGAAAAGAGATCATCATGTTTGGTAGTCCAACTGTTACCCATTCATTAATGGAAGAAAATTTAATTGACGACTATTGGCTATTCGTAAATCCGATTCTGTTAGGAAAAGGACTTCATTTATTTAAAAGTCTTAAGAATAGTATCAAACTTAAACTCCTGTCAAGTAAAGCTTTTGCATCAGGAGTTGTCTGCATTCATTATGAAGGTACTATGTATGAATAATAATTACAATTTTAATTTAACAATGATGATAATGAAGACACAAGCAATTCCAAAAGGGTTTCACGCATTAACCTCTTATATCAGTGTTAATGGTGCGAATGAAGCCATTGAGTTTTATAGAAAAGCATTTGGTGCAAAAGAAGTTGGACGAATTAGCATGCCGGATGGAAGTATTGCACATGCTGAGTTGGAAATTGGCGATTCAAAAATTATGATTGCCGAAGAGAATGAGCAATGGGGTAATGTAAGTCCGCAAACACTCGGTGGCTCTGCTGTCGCCCTTTGTTTATATGTTGATGATGTCGATGCAGTATTCAACAAAGCAATTCGCGAAGGAGCAAAAGTAATAGGTGATATGGAAGTAAAAGACCAGTTTTATGGCGACCGTGCAGGAAGCGTAACAGATCCTTATGGACATAAATGGTCCATAATGACGCATAAAGAGGATGTTTCATTTGAAGAAATGCAACAGCGGATGAACAAAATGATGTCAATGAGCCAATAATCAGTATCATTACTGAAAGTGGAAATTGAAGTTTATCTGCCGCTTGTGGCTAAATTTAATGAGTTGTTTCCTGTCCCAATTGTCAACAATTGGGACAGGAAATTGATATCACAGTACAAATCATGTAAACTATTTGCATAATTGTGTAACGTTTTTAGGTATCAATAAACGTATCCACCCCCCCAACTCCATATTTTCCATTTGATTTGATGAGCCTACCTTTGTTAAAAATATATAGGTCATGTTAAATCAAAAGAAAGCAGAAATGTTTGCAAGAGTTGCAGAGTGGGAACGAAGTTCTATGTCGATA
>Ga0209100_1000229_pt1 | contig 59194 bp, 47 predicted proteins | sample lystaG_FD_185480 | JGI IMG/M metagenome (GOLD analysis project Ga0209100, IMG submission 185480) | Glacier valley bacterial and archeal communities from Borup Fiord, Nunavut, Canada, to study Microbial Dark Matter (Phase II) -... | ecosystem: Environmental > Aquatic > Freshwater > Ice > Glacier ... | reverse complement strand
ATGGCATATCAAAAAGGACTCTACAAGGCTTGTATTTCCTACATAATGTCAAAAGATACAAATCTCAGCGAATTCTCCGGCTTACTGTTTGAAGAGAAGATCCGAAGATTCAAGCTCAAAGCAGAACGCCTGCAGGAGATTTCCCGAAAAGAGACTTTTGCGCGTGTTTCTGCCGGTATACCGGACTTCTCGCACGAAGCGGCACAAAGCTCGGAACTTGGTATCCTGAAAAAAGGAATAAAAAGCAACGGACGCGGTCTTTCCATCAGAAGCCTGTTTAATCAGATCCCCAATCTTCTTCCAAAACTATGCCCGTGTATGCTGATGAGTCCGATTTCGGTTGCACAATACCTTGATCCTAAGACAAAATCATTTGATCTGGTCGTGTACGACGAAGCATCCCAGGTTCCCACCAGTGAAGCGGTCGGTGCCATCGCACGCGGTCAGAACGCCATTATTGTAGGTGACCCGAAACAATTGCCGCCGACATCCTTCTTCTCTTCGGATACAACGGATGAAGAAAATATGGATAAAGAAGACCTTGAAAGTATTCTGGATGACTGCCTGGCGCTTTCCTTTCCTGAACTCCATCTCAAATGGCATTACCGCAGTCGTCATGAGAGCCTGATTACATTCAGCAACGTCAATTACTATGAGAATAGTCTTTACACATTCCCGTCTCCCAGTAATCTTGTCTCGAAAGTTCAGTTTGTTCAGGTTCCGGGCTGTTATGACCGGGGCGGTACACGCCAGAACCTTTCTGAGGGAAAAGCAGTTGTGGCGGACATTATACGCCGTCTTCATGATCCTATTCTCTGCAAAAAGAGCATCGGCGTTGTAACGTTCAGTTCCGCACAGCAAAACCTGATTGATGACCTGCTGCAGGAGGCTTTCCTAAACGACACGGCAGCTGAACTTGCTGCAAACAACTGTTTTGAACCGATCTTCATAAAGAACCTCGAAAACGTACAGGGCGATGAGCGTGACATAATCATGTTTTCCGTCGGTTATGGCCCGGACAAAAATGGACATGTAACCCATAATTTTGGACCTTTGAATCGTGACGGGGGTTGGCGCCGCCTTAATGTTGCTGTTACCCGGGCGCGTCAGGAAATGACCGTGTTCTCGACACTGCTCCCGGAACAACTCGATCTGTCCAGAACTAGCTCTGAAGGTGTATCCGGACTTAAGGCGTTCCTGGAATATGCAAAGAAGGGGAGCAGCGGTATTGCTGTCCGGTCCGAAGATGCAGCCGTATTATATTCCGGGATCAACGACCACATTGTTAAGCTGCTCGCCGAAAAAGGTCTGAAAGCTCAGACGAGCATCGGATCATCCAAATACAAAGTAGATGTAGCCATCATGCATCCTCAAAAGCCAGATGAATATATACTTGGACTCCTGTGTAACGGCGCGAGTTACAGTACATCCCATACCGCGAGTGACCGCGAAGTACTGCAGAATAGCGTCTTAATGCAGCTGGGCTGGAATCTTCATCATGTCTGGGCGGTTGACTGGCTGGAGAATCCGGAGAAAGAGTGTATGCGGATTGTAGATAAGTTCAATAAATTACTTGAGCAGGAATCGAATCCTACTTCTGTACAGAGTGAAGCGAAACCAAAGCCACCAGTAAGCGAAACGAATCCCATAATCAGTGCAGTTAAGGTATCGGATTTGACGACATCAGTTATTGCGCCGAATACAGCAACTGATGCAAATCCACAAAATGCAGAAAGACAAAAAGAACCGGTTTATCAGGCAAGTCCGTTTGTAAAAGAGCCGGTGCAGGGAATTCAATCAGATTATTTACAGCCTAGTACGCTTCAGGCGCAATCTGTGCCACTGACAAACATTGTTATTCCAATTGGAAGAGAAACAGATCAAATGAAAAAAGTTTATACGACTGTTGCACTACGTACTGAAAATGTAACCGCAGATGACTTATGCATGTATCATGCGATAGCTGAAATAGCCGAAAAAATGAAACAGGCTATCGAGGTAGAAGGTCCAATTAGTAAGTCACTTCTGTATAGGCGAGTTCTACACTCATACGGCTTAACAAGAATAGGATCAAGACTAGATCAGGTCTTCGCATCGGCAGCAGGAATGCTTCGAAACCAAATTACAAAACAGAATACGTCACAGTTCTATTGGCCAACAAATCTCTCACCCAAAGACTGTAATTATTTCCGCATACAGGCATCAGACAACGACCGCCGTGTCGCGGAAGACCTTCCGGTCCAAGAGATTGTAGCTGCAGTCATCTACATATTGAAAATTCAGTTCAGCATGTCGCAGGATGATCTTGTGCGCGAAATATCTAAGGTGTTCGGGTATTCACGTCTTGGCCCAAATGTTGTTGGGGCGATTCAGGCAGGAATCGATTACGCTTTGAAAAACCGTACGATAAGTGTTGAGAACGGGATGGTTGTGTTATTTGAAAACAAGACTTGATGCGGTTTGATACCCATGGCTAAATGAATAGAAGCTATAACTGAGTTTTGAAAATAATACCTTTACTCGAGAGGAGACTCGCCCATGCCACTCAAGATTTTCCACACCGCCGATCTGCATATAGGTATGAAGTTCAATAACTATCCGGAGCCGATGAAAGGGGCTTTGCAGCTGGCAAGGCTCGACAGTCTGAAAAACATGGTGAAGATGGCTGACCAGCACGGCTGCAATCTTTTTGTGATTTCCGGCGATTTGTTTAACGGAATCAGCGGTATCGATAAGAAGACTATTCTTAGTGTGGTTACGGCGCTGGAGTCTTTTCAAGGGCAATGTGTTCTGGTTATGCCGGGTAATCATGACTATGACAATGACATGGTGGACTTGTGGAATAGCTTCAAGAGTAAGGCCTCGGATAAGATTCTCTTTGTGAATCATGAACGTCCATATTCGCTGACCGATTACGATATTAATGCTGTAGTGTATCCTGCTCCCTGCCACTCCAAGCATTCCAGCACCAATAATCTCGGATGGATCAGGGACGAGAATATAGATAAGACTCTGGTGAATATTGGAATAGCGCATGGTGCCATTATCGGCATCTCTCCGGATCTGGATTCGAATTATTTCAACATGACACTGGATGAATTGAATGACATTCCGATGGATGTGTGGCTTCTGGGCCATACACATATCACGTATCCGCCCAAAGCATCTGTAACGCAGTGCAAGGTCTTTAATCCCGGGACTCCGGAACCGGACGGACTGGACTGTAAGCATCGTGGAAGTGCATGGATTATCACAATTGATGATAACAAAGAAGTGAATGCAGAGACCATTACGATTGGCAATTACCAGTTTGTGGATCGGAATTACACGGTTAGCCAAAGAGAAGATCTGGATGCCCTGCGAACCGACCTTCTTAAAGATGAGCCTTCGAGAACTGTGGCCCGTATACACATACGCGGCAAAGTAGAGGAAGATGTTTTCACCTATCGGCAGGAAGTGTATAGAGCCATTGAAGCTGTCATCGGCTATTTAGTCATTGATGATACCGATCTGGGAATAAGGATCACGAAGGAGAAGATTAACAAAGAATTCTCAGACGGATCATTCCCGCAGCAGCTGCTCTCGGCACTTTCCGATGATGACGAGGCTCTTCAGCTCGCCTATGAACTGATTGCGGAGGTGAGAAAATGATCATCAAAAAGTACAGCTGCAAGAGGTTTGCCGGAATTAAGGATAAAGATATTGCATTTAAAGATAATCTCAACGTCATTCTTGGACCCAATGAGGCCGGGAAGAGCACGCTGGTCGAAGGCATCTATGCATCACTTTTCAAATCAAGCAAGCTGGGTTATAAGACTGTGGAGGACCGGGAATTCCGCGATAAGTTCATGCCTATCCAGGCGGGCGACAGTATCGACGGGGAAGTCATTATATCGGATCACACGGGTGACTATAGGGTGACCAGGGAATGGGGATCGATGCCCTTTTCCAGGATGATTCTGCCCGATTCACAGGTGATAAAGAACGAGGAAAGCATTACGCAGTTCCTTAAGGATGTCCTTGTCTTCGGAGAGGGCACGTACAGCAGTATTGTTTTTTCCAAGCAGCTGTACATTAAGTCCGCCATCGAGAAAATTATCCAGAACAGGGAAGCCAAAGGCGAAGTCAGTTCGCTTCTTAGAAAAGTTGTCATGGAGCTTGACGGGGTCTCTCTCGATGAGCTGGATCAACGAATCAGTGATGAGATCAGCCGTCTCCTGAAGCACTGGGATCTCGAAAAGAACTATCCCGAGAATAACAAGGGCATCAGCAATCCATACAAAGTCGGCAATGGTGAAATCGTAGAAGGCTTCTATCGGAAAGAAAATCTTCGTCTTGCCATGAAAGGATCACAGCAGGCGGAGGCGCTGATTGAGAAGATCTATCAGGATACACAAAAAACGGAAGCAACTCTGAAGGACTTATCTGCTCGAAAATCTTCGATGGAAATCATCGAGAGCGATGTTGTGAAAAGAGCAATGCTTGAACCGCAGATAAAGCAATTGACGAGCGAACTCAAAGACTATTCGACAATCAACCAGGAATGGCCGCAATGCGACATGCGGCTTGCGCAATTGGCCAAAGAAATCGCCGATATTGATGCAGCGATTACAAAGCTTGAAGCTGAGAAACTCCTGGCGAATCAAGTCTCTTCCAAGAAACTTCTGGAAGAGAAATTGACCAAGATCAACGAATTGAATGAGAACATCGCATCCACCAGAAAGCAGATTGCTGAGTCCACAGACATCACAAAGGAAGACATCCAGACTCTTGATAAAAACTATCATGGCATGCTGACCTCGGAAGCTAAGATGAAGGCCGGTGTAATGATCGGAAAGCTGAGCCGTCTTCCGGAGGGGGCAAGCTTTCTGATAACAAAGGACTTGGAAAAACCTGTAGAAATATCGGCCGGAGACTCATTTAAAGCGAATGGTTATATCAAGCTGGAAAGCAAGGACCTGATTGAGATTGAACTCAAGTCAGGGGACCTGGACTTTAGCGAACTTAGAAATCAGTACATGGAATTCAAGACGAACCTTGAAGATCTGCTGGCTTCTTTAAACGCCGCTACTGTCGAAGAAGCAAAGCTTTATAAGGAAAGACTGGATGCCCAGAAAAGAATTCTTGATTCCTATCTCGGTAAAGTCAATGAACATCTTAACGGCGAGACGCTGGAGAACATTAAGGAAAGAATCGTAGGCTTTGGAGATCTTAGCCAAGTCCGGTCATTGACCGAAATAGAAACTGAAATCAAGCGAATAAACCGCAGCAATATTGACGTGCTTTCCGAGAAGAAATCCATGAGTGATAAAGTGCAGAAATGGTGCGAAAAATACGGGAATGTCGACGGCCTTCTCGATAAAATCATCGAAGTGAGAATGGATCTCAAAAAGAATGAGGCCCTGCTGAAACCACTCGCTCCGCTGCCCGCAGAATATGACTCCGCGGACTCGTTCAGACAAGAGCTATTCGGAATCAGGAAGTCATATGAATTGACGAACACCCTCCTAAACACGCTCAGAAACAATTATCTCGATGCAGAAAGAAACTTGCCCGAGCTGACATACGAGGAACTCTCCCAAAGCTCAGAAGAGGAAGAAGCCTTATTCCAGAAGAAGATAAACAGAGCAAGAAAGCTCCTCATGATAAAGTCGGCATTCGACGAGACACGCAGAAAAATGGACACGTCTTCCTTTACACCCGTCATCCAATCCTTCTCGCAAAATCTCGCCCTGCTGACCAACGGATCCTACCAGGTAACAGATATCGATAATGACTTTACCCTGCGCTTGGAAAAAGATCAGCAGATTGATATCCCGTGAACTTACTCTCTGCCGGGACCTACGACTCAGTAGCCCTGGCACTGCGCCTTGCTCTCCTGGACAATATCCTGGGTGAAAGCAAAGGCTTCCTGATACTGGACGACTGTCTAGTAGATCTCGACCCTGACCGCAGGGGAAAAGCAGCAGAATTGATCAAAAACTTTGCGGAAAGGCATCAGGTCATATTTACGACTTGCAGTCCGGAGACGGCGGGGTTGTTGGGGGGGAATTTGATTAGGATGTGATGCAGAAAATGCTAATCGGCAAATGGCAAATAAATTCGGAAATCAATAAAAATATTTGGAGGTATAGTTGTGGCGTCAGTAAAAAAATTGACTAACCCATTTTCTGCTGGCGGTGGTGGGTTCAACTTCGAGACACATGTACAAGCATCTTATGTCGTTTTACTGCTTACAGGTGGCTATGCGCCTTGTTTACCTTGTTGGCCTATTTCGGAGATTAAGTTGCAAGGGAAAATTGATGGAGCTAATACTGATGATCTTATAGTTATTGTCAAAAATCCAGACAGTAAGGAACAACGGAAACTCTTTGGGCAGGTTAAGCATTCAATTAGTATTACGAAAAAGAGTGCCGTGTTTGGTGAGGTGATACAGGCCGCGTGGAGTGACTTCAAGAATACCGAAATTTTTACTAAAGGAAAGGATATGATAGCGCTGATTACTGGCCCGATTAGCGCGACGGATACACACAATATTCTTTTTCTATTAGACCAAGCAAAGCATACAAAAAATGCAGATGAATTTTTCCGAAATGTTCAACAGGCAAATTTCAGTACACCAAAGAGCATCGAAAAGCTGAAAGCTTTTGAGTATCATCTGAAATCAGCAAATAACGGCATTGAAGTATCAAAGGACGATCTCTACAGCTTTATGAACCATTTTCATCTACTTGGGTACGATTTGGGAAAAGAATACGGAGTTGTTTTGTCTTTGTTGAATTCTCACATTTCTCAATTTCAACAGCATAACCCTCAATGGGTGTGGTCAAGAATTGTCGATATTGTGCGAACTTGGAACCAAGATGCTGGAACCATTACTCCTGAAAAATTACCAGATGATCTTCAGGAAGCATTCAGACAAAAAGCTGTGAAGGAAATACCAGAAGAGCTTAAGGAAACTCGAGAGATTCCCAAAATCGATTGGATACAACATCCTGATGCAACCCTTTTGTCCTTGGCATTGCTTGTTGGCGGCTGGGATGAAAAAAATGAAAATGATATTAAGGCGGTAACCCAAATTCTTGGCATTAGTTATGAAGAATGGTTAAGAAAAGCCAGAGAAATACTGCACTTAACTCATAGCCCTTTGACGCTAAGAAATGGTGTCTGGAAAGTTGTTGATCGAACTGAACTTTTGAACCAGCTGGGGTCGCGCATCCTTGATCAGAATCTAGATGACTATAAATCTGTGGCAGTTGCCATACTAAATGAGATTGATCCTGCGTTTGAATTACCGACCGAAGAGAGATTTTCAGCTAGCATTCACGGAAAGGTATTGAGCCATTCACACGTGCTGCGAAAAGGTATAGTTGAAGGCTTAGCTCTTATTGGCAGCTTTCCCGACGAGCTCAAATACTGTTCACAAGGGAAAGTTGCAATTATTTGTGTGTCGGTCCTACGTGAAATTCTTTTTGATGCCGATTGGGTTCGCTGGGGTAGCCTAAACAGCCTATTGCCTGTTATAGCTGAAGCTGATCCTGGTGAATTTCTCAATGCGGTGGAACAAGCATTGAGAAATTCACCGAACCCATTCGAGGAGCTCTTTTCGCAAGAAGGCAATGGCATCACTGGCGGTAATTATCTGACTGGTTTGCTCTGGGCTTTAGAAGGGTTGGCCTGGGATGAGCAATACTTGGTTCGTGTGTGTGTTGCGCTAGGCGAACTCGCTAGTCATGACCCTGGTGGTCAATGGGCCAATCGCCCATCAAATTCACTTGCAACCATTCTTCTTCCATGGCTACCGCAAACACTGGCAACTGTTGATAAACGAAAAGTGGCAGTTCGAACACTTATTAACGAATGGCCTGATATTGCCTGGAAATTGATAGTTCAGCTTCTACCCGGTCAACACCTGACTTCTTCCGGGTCACATAAACCAAGTTGGAGAAAGATAATCCCCGAAGATTGGGATAAAGGGGTCACTAATCAAGAGTACTGGCAACAGGTGACTTTTTATGCAGAGCTATCAGTCTCAGTTGCTGGGCATGATACCACTCGACTTTCAACATTAATTGATAATTTTGACAACTTAACTAAGCCAGCTTTTAATCAGCTTATCGAAGTTCTTTCTTCTCAATCCATTTCAGATCTTTCCGAAGAAAAACGACTTTCAATTTGGGATCATCTCACGAAATTTACAAATAAACACCGCCGTTTTTCAGATACAAACGGGGCGTTGCCCGACGAATTGATTACACGTATTGAAGATCTCGCTGAAAAACTCGCCCCTATGGATCCTTTCAACTTATACCGGCATCTCTTTACTGACAATGATTTTGATCTCTACGATAAGAATGGAGATTGGGAAGAGCAACAGAAAAAACTCAACTCTCAACGTGAAATGGCCATTTCAGAAGTATTTCAGCAAAAGGGTGTTGAGGGTGTTTTTCGTTTTGCCGAATCTGTTGCATCACCTCGTCAGGTAGGGCTTGCGCTTGGATCTATTGTCGATGACGTGCTCGAACAGACTTTTTTTCCTAAATTTCTGGATACAGAAGACAGCAATTGTAATGCAATGGTAAGCAGTTTTATCTGGCGGCGTTATTATGTCAATAATTGGGAGTGGTGCGATAACATTGACAAATCGAGTTGGACGCCAACACAAATAGGACAATTCTTGGCTTCTTTGCCATTCACCAAGGGAGCATGGGATCGTGCTTCTGAATGGCTTCAGAAGCACGAATCTGAATACTGGACCCGTACGAATGCAAACGCATATCAGACTGACGGCGATCTTACAGCTGCGATTGAAAAGCTCATTGAATATGGCCGACCCCATGCGGCAATAAACTGTCTCTATCGAATGTTGTATGAAAAGCTGCCAATTGATGCAAACCAATGTGTTCGTGCATTGATTGCGGCACTATCTTCAAACGAGCCTAATTATGCAATGGACGGATATCACATCGTTGAACTGATCAAACTTCTTCAGTCAGATCCAAAGGTAAATCAGGACGACCTCTTTAGAGTAGAGTGGGCATATGTCCCCTTATTAGACGGCCATATAGGAGGAGCCGTGCCCCAACTTCTTGAGAGCAGGCTGGCTAACAATCCAGAGTTTTTCTGTGAGGTAATACAATTGATTTATCGTTCTAAAAATGAAGATCAACCGACGAAGAAGCCTACCGAGGGGTTAAAAGCAATTGCAACAAATGCATGGCGTCTGCTTCATGAGTGGAAAACAACACCTGGTACACAAGAAGGTGGAATGTTCAGCGAAGAGCTTTTCAAGGTGTGGTTCCAGCGGGTAAGGGAACTCTGCACTGAATCTGGTCATTTGGAAATTGCGCTCATAAATATTGGTGAAGTTTTGATTCATGCACCTTGCGATCCGAACGGGATGTGGATACACCGCGTTATTGCCGCTGCTCTAAATGACCGTGAAGCCGAGGGCATGCGAAGAGGGTTTAAAACAGGAATTTACAACTCGCGTGGTGCTCATTTGGTTGATCCATCCGGAAAACCAGAAAGGGAGCTGGCTGAGGAATATCGAGTCAAAGCTGAGGAAGTTGAGAATGAAGGGTTTCAGCGATTTGCCGTTACTTTGCGAGATCTAGCGGATGGTTATAAAAGTGAGGCTGAACGAGTAATCACTGAACATTTGCAGGACTTTGATGAGTAAGAATTGATCAATGTGAGAAAGAAGAATGCTCCAAGCTTATCGATGACCAGTGAAGATCATGACAAATTTCTCAAAAAGACATAGACAGCAGAGATATGGAAAAATGGAGATAATGAGATGATTTTTAGTGATTTTGCATCGAATGAAAAATTGACATCGCAAATTCCGGTTTGCAGCTATTGATAGTCTTGGATATGAATTTCTGACGCCAGCAGAAGCTTTTCGCGAGAGGCCGGGCAGAATATCGATTTGAAGCAGAGATGTGAATCACAACTGAGTTATGAAATACAGACAGCTGTCGTGATAAATATGAACAATAGTATCGAGTCAGAATTGAAACAAATGCATTTGCATGCGAAAATGAGGCTAAAAAGTAATGAGACAGTGTAAGAAAATATTCAATATTTATTATATAAAAACTGACAAATGATATAAATATACTGGTACAATATTAATAGAGTTCAAACAGAGAAAATAAACAAGTGTTTTTAAATTGTCCGTTGTTATTAAATTTCATTGTGTTAGAATTTTTATATGAATTGAAAATTTGATTATAGAAATATCAATAAATACCAGACCAATTATTAGAAACGAGGCGAATATTGTGTGTTACTATGTTGGGACTGATGCCATAATTGCAAATTATTTAATAGGACAAAATAAGGAAACAGTTACGTCAACAGAAATAATCAGCTACTGCAAAGATGTATACAAATATTTGCATTCAAAAGATAAATCAAATTACGCATATTTTGATGTTACTTTTGAATCCATAAAGAATACTATGGATTCAAATGATGATCTATTTGAAATGTATTATGACAAAATATATTTGAAAAAATATTTTGATATTAACACCATAAATAATCACTTGAATGATACATTGAAAGATGCACTCGTTTCTGTAGCGAAAATGCAAGTTGCTTTTTGACGGTGGAGCAGTTAGCAAAATTCGGACCAAGTAAAGCTATTAAAGATAGTGTACATGGATACATTAAGCTACCTTCAATATTCTATGATAGTTTTATTGATACTCCCATATTTCAACGACTGCGAAATATTGAACAAACCGGGATGCGAATTCTTTTTCCTTCAGCTCGTCATGATAGATTCATTCACTCTATTGGAACATGTTATTTAGGGATGAAGGCATTTGAGTCTTTGTATAATAATCTTTGTATTGATGGTACCTTAGAGACTATGGCTATAGAGAAAAATTTCTGGGATAGGCACTATCTCTTATTTTCTATAGCCTGCCTTCTTCATGATTGCGGTCATACACCATTTTCTCATTCTCTTGAATATATTTATAATCTTGAACGCGATAACACAGATAAATACCTGACAAAACTTGACAAGGATCTTGCGGAATCAAATGGTTCTACAGAGTTTGCAACGGCTGTTGAAGGAACATCTGCAAAACCTCATGAAAAAATGAGCGCCCTTGTTGTAAAAAAGTATTTTGACAATCCCATAAAAGTTCTACTTATTAATATATTTAGCAATGGAATATATCAAGGTCAAGATATAAGATTACTTTCTGATGAACAAAAAAGCGCACTTAAAACAGATGTTGTACTTAATGCAGATATTGATTTTGTGATGCGGTCAATACTTGGTTATAAATATCCAGAGAATAGTGGAAATCAACTGAATCAAATTAAAAACTGCTTTATCAGTTTGCTGAACTCAAGTAATTTTGATATGGATTCACTAGATTATATAATTCGAGACTCTCAGATGGCTGGGCTTAATAATTACTCAATAGATGTAGACAGAATATTGAATTCATTAACACTCGCAAAAATTACTAAGTTCAGTGAAGTAGTCGTTTCTAAAATGAAAGTAAACAATGCTTCTTGTAATATTAGGGTTGCTGGGAATAATGCCGAATTATGTGGAAATATCTCAGGTTGTTTATCAGCAAGCCACTTTCATGGTTTTATATCAGGTCACGTCGACCTGCGCTGTGCTGGTTTTACAATGGATAAGATGACAAGCTTTAAAAATGGAACAGCTCGTTTTAACGGCGGAACCGTTAATCATGAAATTCCTGGATGTGTGAAAGCAGAAATTGATATTAATGCATTTATAAATGATGAATGTGAAGTAGAGTGTGATTTATTTGAAGCAAGGAAGGATTTTAATGGCAATATCCGAACAGTGCGTTCCGACTCTCCGATCACGATCAATGTAAGGCAACTTTGTGGGTATATTTCAGGTGCCATTAGTGGAGAGATTCTTAGCTCAAATCTTGTATATGAAACAGATTCTCCAAAAGGAATTGAAACATATGTTTTATCATATAGTAAGTCTTCTTTGAGTGTGCTTCAAAATATTGTTAATGCAAGAAATTATGAATATCTTTGGATATATGGGCATCATAAGGTTGCATATTACTCAAACTATCTTTTGCAAGAAATTTTGCGAACAGCTTCCAAGGTGGCATTTCGTTCATCTAAATCTGATAAAGATCTTATCGAAATATTAAATTATGATACGGTCACAAATTTTAGAAATAAAGGGAAATGGTCATTTGGGCTCATTTCGGATTCTGACTTAATGGTTTTTGCGAAACAAGTATATTATCAGACAAAGAAGGCTAATCCGCCCAAATCAAAAGCTTCAAAAAAATTGCTTTCGCTATCTGAAGAATTTGCACATAGAAAATATAGAAAAAGTGTATGGAAATCATTTGCTGAGTTCAATTCTTTGTTTTCGAGATTATCTGAAACTCAAAAAGAACGTCTTATCAAGTTTATAAAAAATGATATGACTGGACACTTAAGCGGTACCGGAGAATATGGATATATCAATGACCATTATGAAAAGGAAATGAATAAATTTGGATTAACTGATATTGTATGGGTAGCAGCTGATGTTAGTATTAAGAATCCCGATCCACAATCAATATATATAAAAATGAATGGTGGTATTGAACGATTTGCAGATCTTGTTCCAACTATTGATAATAATTATAATAAGAAAATATCTATTACTTATCTATATTACAAACCATGTGAAAACAAATTCAATTGTTCCGAACTTGTTAAATATTTGGAAAGTAAAATATAATAGTAAAATACTATATAATAAATGAAATCTAATAAATTTTGCGTAATCACAAGTAATATATGCACCAAATTGCATCATATCCGCTCTGTCATCTCCCTCTCCAATCTGCTATGATAAATACAAATTTAATTTTCCTTTCATATCGTTAAGAAAGGTCAGGATTCACTTATGCCAATTAAAAGCAAACTTTCAATTTTAATGGGAACTCATCGTTATAACATGCAGGATGTCTTTGAGAAGACAGGGCTTGCAAGGACGACGATTGCGAATTTGTACCATGATCGGACGCAGCGGATTGATTATGATACGCTCGATAAGCTTTGCAAGCTTTTTGACTGTTCGGTTGGGGATGTTATTGAGTTCTCGAATGAGAAGGCGGTCATCGTGGCCGTAGGAGAATAGAAAAAATATTTAATTTAATCATTTATCAGCTGGCTGTACCCTTCGAGGGACATCTTCTGCCGTATTCTGAAGTGCAGAATGCCACAAAGAATGCGTTATAGGCTGCTGATTCTTGATCAAAAGTTATTTGGAGGAGTTACGTGAGTCATCGGGATGTATATAGCGCAGCGCTTACCAGGGAGCAGTTTCTTTTTTATGAGATTCGGGCTGTGGCACGTCTGTCTTTGGAGTGCTTGGATGACAAGGCAATTCACGTATGCATACTGGAGGAAAACCTGTTTCAGTTCCCGACAGAACGCTCAGTCAGAGATATGACAAACACCTGTTTGCGCCGCATTAAGCTCTTGGATAATAAGACTCTCGTCGATTTACTTGCCAACGCCCCTGCGGATGTTGCTAAACAGGTTAACCTTTATGCCATGATGTGTGATAATAGAATTGTTTGGGATTTTATGATATCGGTTGTCGGAGAAAAGTTCCGAATTCATGATCTGTCGTTTGGTAGAACAGATTTGAATATGTTCCTTTTCCGACTGCAGGAACAAAATGATTCGGCTGCTAAATGGAGTGAAGGAACGGTTAGTAAATTGAAGTCGGTGCTTTCACGGTGCCTTCTTGAGACGGGCTACCTGTCTGATGGTAAAGACGAGGCTCTGAATTCAATCCTTCTTTATGACGAGGTTGAAAAGGGTATTCGAGCAAATGGTGATTTGGCCGTGCTATCGGCTTTTAATTGCTTTAGGTAAGGGGATTATTGCATGGAGAATTTACATCAACGGCTGGACCAGATCGTGGATAAGATTTCTCAGGAGGATTTTCTGCAGAATAAGGGACTCAGCAACGAGGTCGGCTTTTATGTATTTTGTTATGAGCCGAAGGATGAGATGGTTGTCAGGCATTTTGTGAAGCAACTTGCTGCCGATACGACTCATGGTTTTCGGGTGATTGAGAAGGACCTGTATGAAGTGCTTTTGGAAATTTGCCAGGATAAGAAGGTCTTATCGGGAGTGGCTAATCTGGAAGCAAAAAAAGGTAAAAACCATCTGTTGGAGCAGCTTCAAAAAGTTGCGACACCGGATGATTACATAAAGAGAATGACATATGAGCCTCATTTTCCGGGCGATGTACTGGTATTGACCGGCGTCGGTAAGGTGTATCCGTTTATGCGGTCGCATAAAATATTGGATAATCTGCAGCATGTTTTTCCGGATATTCCTGTCATTATGTTTTACCCGGGGATATATGACGGGCAGACTCTTAATTTGTTTGGCAAGTTTATTGATGCAAACTATTATCGAGCTTTCAATTTCATTTGATTTGGAGGGACTATATGCAGATTCAGCAAATGTTCAAGGCAGATATCAATCGTGACATCAACGGTGTTATCAAGGTTCAACAGGATGATGAGAGAAGTATTCGGCAGGAGCTGGAAGAGTATATTATCACCAAAGAGCTGAGAAAGCATTTTAACACGTTTTTTGATCATTATGAGAAGGCGCTGAATGCCCCGACTGATAAGATGGGTGTATGGATTTCTGGCTTCTTCGGAAGTGGTAAATCACACTTCCTGAAAATTCTATCTTACCTGCTTTCCAATAAGGTTGTTGCCGGCAAGTCGTCCATTGAATATTTTGTCGAGAAGTTTGATGATCCGATGATGTTCTCCCGTGTGGAAAACTGCAGCAAGCCAACTACGGAGACGATTCTTTTTAATATTGATTCCAAGAGCCCTATCAATAAGGATAAGACGGCGATTCTCCGCGTTTTTGCAAAGGTGTTCTATGAGCATCTTGGCTTCTATGGGAATGACTTGAAGCTGGCAAAACTCGAGAAATTCGTTGCTAAAGAAGGCAAGTTGGAGTCCTTCCGTGAGATGTATCTGGAGATTCATGGAGACCGTTGGGAGGAATCCAGAGAATCGTATGCATTCTTTGAAGATGACATTGTTGAAGTGCTGCAGCGTGTGCTGGGCATGAGTGAGACGTCGGCACGTAACTGGTTCAATGGCGAGGAGTCGGTCGATCTAGATATTAATCAGCTGACCAATGAGATTCGGGATTATGTGAAGAGCAAGGGCAAGAATTTCCGATTGCTCTTTATGATCGATGAAGTGGGTCAGTATATTGGTTCGGACAGCGACCTGATGCTAAATCTGCAGACAATCGTCGAGGATATTGGAACCAAGTGCAGCGGACAGGTCTGGGTCATGGTTACGAGCCAGGAAGCGATTGATCAGATTACGAAGATTAGCGGGGATGACTTCTCCAAGATTCAGGGACGTTTTAATACGAGGCTGAGCCTTTCCTCTTCTTCGGTAGATGAAGTCATTAAGAAGCGTATCCTGGCGAAGAACGAAGATGCGCAGAGTCTTCTGGAGATGGATTACGCCAAGAACGCAGCTGCCCTGAAGAATCTCTTTGTGTTCTCGAATTCCGTATTGGATATGAAGGGTTATAGCAGTGAAAAGGATTATTCTGATACGTATCCCTTTGTACCATATCAGTTCCGGCTGATGCAGGATGTGTTTGTACAGATCCGTAAGCATGGAAACTCGGGTAAGAACTTAGCCGGCGGTGAAAGATCGATGCTTTCCGGATTCCAGGAAGCCGCGCAGAAGCTTGGAAACAAAGACGAACACGCGCTGATTCCCTTCTATATGTTCTATGATACGACACACACTTTTTTGGATGGTGCCATCCGAAGAGTTATTGACCGCTGTGAAGTGGCTGCCAAAAATTTGGATGGAATCGAACCCCGTGATGTTGCTGTCCTGAAGCTCCTATATCTCATCCGCTATATAGAAGACATTAAGTCGAATGTTGAGAATCTGGCGACTCTTATGGTGGACAGTGTAAACGCGGATAAGATCGTCTTGCGAAACGAGATTAAGGAGTCACTGGAACGCCTACTTTCTCAGAATTATATCTCCCGGAATGGAGATAATTATATGTTCCTGACAGATGATGAGCAGGACGTCGAGCGCGAGATTCGCAATACGATGATCGATAATTCTGCCATTATTCAGAAGATCAAGGAAACGATTTTCGGAGATCTGTATCAAACCAAAAAATTCAATTATGGCAAGTATAATTTCTCGTTTGATTCCTATGTCGACGATTCTCTTGCCGGTTCCACAACTGGGGAGATGAAGCTTCGTATCTGTACGAATGCTTCGGATCTTGCACGTGCAACGGAGCAGGAACTGATTTTGCGGTCTCAGGCCAGCGAAGCGATTGTTGTGCTCTCAAATGACTACCCATACTATTCAGAGATCAAGACAGCAGCCCAGATTCAGCGGTATGTAATGACCAAGAACGTATCTCTTCTGCCGGAGAATCTTCAGAATATTATCCGCAACAAAAATAGTGAGGCGCTAGCTTGTATTAAAAGGGCGAAGGAGTATCTCCAGAAGAGTATTCCGGAAGCCCGGTTCTACGCAGCAGGGGAACGCCTGACGATCAAGGCCGGTTCTGTGCAAGAGTTTCTGGATCGTGCGTTGACACATCTGTCGGGCAGTGTCTATGACAAGCTTGATCTGATTGATACATTCTATGATCAGGATTCACAGATCATAAAGATACTTCACAACAACTATGGTGAACAGACCGTAGGAGAGAAGCACTCACCTAACGCAGGAGCGATCAAAGAAGTCCATCAGTTTATGGAAATACAGTCGATAAAGAATGTCCCTACGTCTATGACGGAGATTCAGAAGCGATTCGGCAGCAAGCCCTACGGTTGGCGTGAAATAGAGATTGCCGCTGTAGTGGCTGCACTGATTGCAGATCAGAAGATCGCTGTTAAATACTGTGGTAGCGCTATCCTGCCAACGGATAAGAGTCTTCCTGATTATCTTCGCAAAAAAGGAGATACGGACAAGACACTTGTCAATATTCGTATTTCCCCTCCTGAAAAAATGCTTCGCGATGCAAGGACTCTTTTATCGGATATCTATGTGAAGATGAGTATTCCAACAAGCGAGGATGACATTATTCAGTTTGTTACCGATCGGTTTACAGAGGACATTAATACATATAAGGACTGGTTAACGGGTGAATATGTTTCTTCTAATTATCCGGGAAAGCCGGAAGTGGATCAGGCTATCTCGCTACTTAATCATATCCTCTCGAAAAAAAGTGACAACATGGCGCTTTTGACGATTCTTCTAGAAAAACGTGATGAATTGAAGGATTTCTCAGATGATATTACTGATATCAGGACCTTCTTCCAGAGTCAGAAAGGAATTTATAAGCAAGCACAGGATCTTGTATCCAAACTGGCAGAAGAGAATGATTACCTAGCTGTCGAAACCGATATCCATACTGCCATTCAAAAAATCAATGAAATTCTCGCTCTTCGCAAGCCATATAATCGCATCCGTGAATTGCCGGAGCTGAAGCAGACGGTTCAGCAAAATTATTGGAAGCTTGTTGAAGCGAAAAAAGCAGCCGTTCTTAACGTAATTGCTTCTTCAAAAGATGAGATGGATCTCATCACTTCAGTAAATCCTAAATTGTTTCAGCTTCAAAATGAAGCGAATATCTTCTGTTCAACAAAGGAAAAGGAAGCATCAACTGCATCATCACTTATGGCTCTCGACGCTATGTCTTTTCGAATCAAGAATTACTGTGAACAGATCGCTGTCAAAGCCGCTGAACTCCTATCGACACCACCGATAGGCCCGGGACCAACACCACCGTCTATTCGTACAATTCACCGCGTGGATATCTTCCCGGCGAAAAAGCTCACATCATCAGCAGAGATTGATAATTACGTTGAAACCGTCCGGTATAACTTGAATGCTGCACTCAAAGATAATGAAGGTATTATTCTCAATTAATTGAAGCAGGAGGAAAAGTACTCCATGGATAAGACAGCGATAAAGAATTTTGCGATACAAGCCCGAAAAGAACTAATAGCAGGTGTAAAGCAGAAAGCTTATGAATACGGAATTGAAGATAGAAGCACCGGGAACGAAGCAACTTCAGGAGCACTTTTGAATGGTCGCATTCTCACGCCGGAAGAACAGAAACAACGAAACGAACTGCTCCAGCTCATCCGGACTAAGGGCTATGCGCAGGTCATGGAGGAAGTAGCCTATACTTGGTTCAATCGGTTTATTGCTTTGCGTTTCATGGAGGTCAATGAATATTTGCCTTCTCGTATCCGTATTTTCACAAACGTCCAAAATGAATTCCGGCCGGAGATCCTGTCCGAAGCGCTTCATCTTAATTTGCTAGGTTTAGATAAATTGAAGGTCATATCACTTATTGAAGCAAATCAGGCAGAGGAATTGTATAAGTATCTTCTAATTACCCAGTGCAATGATCTGAATAATGCCTTGCCGGAGATGTTTGAAAAGATTCAAAACTACACAGAACTTCTTTTCCCTAATAATCTTCTCAAAGAGGGCAGTGTTCTATCCTGCATGATTTCCTACATTACTCAGGATGACTGGAAAGATGCAGTGGAAATCATTGGTTGGCTTTATCAATACTATAATACGGAAGTAAAAGATGAAACATTTGCTCTTCTCAAGAAAAATGTAAAGATAACAAAAGAGCGTATTCCTGCAGCAACACAGCTCTTTACGCCGGACTGGATTGTTCGTTATATGGTCGAAAATTCGTTGGGACGGTTGTGGATTGAAGGACACCCATCTGATGAGCTTGAGTCAACTTGGAAATATTATCTAGATGAAGCGGAGCAGGAGCCAGAAGTTGAGGAACAACTGCAAAAAATTCGTGCTGATTATGCGAAAATTAAACCTGACAAAATCAAAGTGATCGATCCATGCATGGGCAGCGGGCATATTCTGGTTTATGCTTTTGATGTTCTTATGCAGATATACATTGCCACCGGTTATTCGGAACAAGATGCTGCGAAAAGCATACTTCAGAACAATCTATTTGGCCTTGATATTGATGACCGAGCATATCAGCTTTCATATTTTGCAGTAATGATGAAAGCCAGAAAATATTGTCGAACTATTTTTTCTGCAAAAATTCATACGAATTTGTATTCGATTCAAGAAAGTAATTTTGCGACACAAGAACTGATTGACTTTGTTGCTGAAGGGGACGCTGGTATTAAATATGATCTTCAGGCAATTACCGAAACCTTGTACGACGCAAAGGAATATGGAAGTATCCTCAATATACCAAATATTAAATTTGAAATAATCATAAATCGACTCGAAGAGATCCAGTTCAAACAAATAAATGATTTACAACAACAAGCTTTTCAGCAGACAATTATTGATAGACTCACTCCGCTGATTCATCAGGCACAGGTTATGGCACAAAAGTATGATGTGGTTGTTACGAATCCGCCATATATGGGTAATGGCGGTATGAGTACTATACTTTCAGAATTTGCGAAAAAAAACTATCCAGACAGTAAGAGTGATTTGTTTGCAGTATTTATTGAACGTTGTAGAGAAATGACTAGACACAATGGATTACAAGCGATGATCACACAACAAGCTTGGATGTTTCTTTCTGGTTTTGAGAAACTTCGTAAAAAGTTAATATATCAAAATATCATCAACATGACACATCTTGGTTCGCATGCTTTTGAAGATATTGGCGGCGAAGTTGTGCAAACGACAACTTTTGTATTAAGAAACAGAAATCTTTGTCTTTATAATGGAAAGTATTCTCGTTTGGTGAAATACACTAGTCAAAAAGAGAAAGAGAATGCTTTCCTTGTCAAAAAAGATCTATATACTACTAAACAGGAATCTTTTGTTAAAATTCCAGGAATGCCTATTGCATATTGGGTAAGTGAAAGGGTACTAAAAACATATGAAATTGGACTATCTATGGAACGATTTGCACCGCCGAAACAAGGCTCAACATTGGGTGACAATGATCGTTTTTTAAGATTTTGGTTTGAAGTCCATCCAAACAAAAGTAAATGGTTTCCTTGTGTAAAGGGCGGAGAATATAGAAAATGGTATGGAAATCACACATATCTAATTAATTGGGAGAACAATGGATCTGAAGTTAAATCTACAGGTCGTGCAACAATAAGAAATGCAAACAGACTGTTTACCGATGGAATATCCTGGTCAAGAATTGTAAGCGAGAGGTCATCATTTAGGCGACTTTATAACAATTTCTTTTTTGAAAGCGCATCAGGAGTTTGCTTTCCAGAATTTGATTATATTAACTATACAATGGGTCTGCTTAACACAAAAATAGTTAAAGACTACGCTGCAATTGTTAATCCTACTCTAACATTACAATCAGGTGATGTTTGTACGATTCCAGTAATTGTTCAAAACAAACCTATTGTTGAAAGTATTGTTAATGATAATATTTGTATATCTAAAATTGATTGGGATTCTTATGAAATATCTTGGGATTTTTTAAATCATCCGCTGTTACGTCAAAATACGAATAGGCTCATTTCTGATGCTTATGAAGAATGGAATCAATTTACTATCAATCAATTCTCTATTTTAAAGGCTAATGAAGAAGAATTGAATCGTATTTTCATCGATATGTATGGTTTGCATGATGAACTCGCTCCTGATGTTGAAGATAAAGATATCACGGTTCGTAAAGCGGATTTGGTTCGAGAGATTCGAAGCCTTTTATCCTATGGCATAGGTGTTGTTTTTGGTCGCTATTCTGTTGACGAAGAAGGTTTAGTTTATGTTGGCGGCGACTGGGATAACAGTAAATATGCAACGATCATTCCAGATAAAGATAACATCCTTCCCATTTCAGATGATGTGTATTTTGAAGATGATATTGTCTCCAAAGTGGTTGATTTCGTAAAAGTTGTATATGGAGAAGAAACCCTTGAAGAGAATCTGCAATTTATTGCAGATGCATTAGGTAATCGTGGCGATTCATCCCGAGATGTCATCCGAAACTATTTTCTAAATGACTTCTACAAAGACCATCTTAAGATCTACCAGAAACGTCCAATATATTGGCTTTTCGATAGTGGAAAGAAGAACGGATTCAAAGCGCTAATTTATATGCATCGCTACAAACCTAATCTTCTTGCTACCATGCGTACGGATTACGTACATGAGCAGCAGGAGCGTTACCGCACGCAACTTCAGCATTTAGAAGCCTCTATGCAGCATGCAAGCCCGGCCGATCTCGCGAAGATCAATAAGCAGATCGGAAAGCTAAAGGAACAATCTCTGGAGTTGTTAGCTTATGAAGAGAAAATCCACCATCTGGCGGATCAGATGATTGACATTGATCTAGATGATGGCGTGAAGGTTAACTATGCCAAGTTCCAAGATGTGTTGGCTCCGATCAAATAATCATATTATCTCTATATTCTTGACCAACAAGGAGTGAACGTTATGTCACTTGATAAGACACAGGCCGATTTAGAAGAACGTTACCGGAAATCGCTTCCCGAGTATACTACCCGGAGGGTTATTTTCTGGAAAGATGCGGACGGCAAATATTCAGAGTTTGTGGACACGCTGGAGATTCCCGGCGTGAAGATTCATAAGCTGACTGGTGCCAATAATTTCCAGACGAAATATTTGCTGGAGAAGCTGGATACGCATAGCAACTATCTGATCTATGATCCACTTTCGTTTGAGAAGGTTTCAGATAATTGGCTCTGTGATATGGAGATTTACAGTGAAGAATTCCGTGCGGACTATTTTTCACAGCTTATGGAGGAATTACAAATTCCTGCAAAGCCGAATCTGCGACAGACAGTCAAAGACTATACGAAGTTTTTCGACAGCAAAGAGAGAAGACAGAAGTTCATCGCTCTGGGTCATGAATATAATCATCCCAATGATATCCAGTATGATATTCTAGCCGTGCTTGTTAGTGCGAAAAAATCAGATGCTGCTTCCATCATGGCAGCCGTTTTGGCGGATAGCAGAAGTTTGGAAGAGAATCGTGCTTTCGAGAAGATCCAGAAGTATGGGGATACAAGTCGTTTTTGGAAGATGGTGCAGGCTCATACAGGCTATGCCTATGACAATAATCCTTCGCTCTTGTCCCTGGCAGCACATATTCTGCTGAGTGCTCTGTCAAAGACGATGAAGGAATCCTTTTTCCGTGGTATGGAGTCACAAATGTCCAAGACGAACAGCAGCTATTGCTATAGTCTGATTCATGACTGGCTGTATAGCAGTCAGTCAGACGATTTGCAGATGATCTGCCGCGAAGTGGAAGAAGAACTGCATCTTCCGCAGCGTTTTGACAAGCTTGAAGTAGATGACCTGCTGACATCCGAGTGTTTCCCTTGTATCAACGAGAGAATACTGTCCCGATTCCTTGCTGAGATCGGAGAGAATGTAGTTAAGATTGATGCCATACAGAAAGCAGTCGAGAAGAGACGTGCTTTGATTTGGTATGAGCCGATCAAACCCTATTTTGACGGAATCCTGAAGATCTCCTATATGGCGCAATTCAGGCAGACCCATGTGGGTGGTTTTCACATCGTAGAGGCCTCTGCTATCTGGAAAAAATATACGGCTGATTATTGCAATATGGACAGCTACTATCGCCGCTTCTATCTGGCATTCGGGGAAAGCCAGAAGAACACCAATACAGAGTTGGAGGATGCTTTCAAGGGAGCTTCCGACTATGTGGAGAATCTGTACCGGAATTGGTATCTGGAGGATCTGGCAAGCCAATGGACACAGGCAATCAGAGATGATTATGCGACTAAGGGAGAACTATCTTCTATTAACCGGCAGAACGATTTCTATCGTCAGGAAGTCGAGTCGCAAAGCGCATCCGGTCGCGTGTACGTCATCATATCCGATGGATTGCGCTACGAAATGGCAGCAGAACTGGCGGACCAGCTGACTGCTGAGACCAAGGGTTCAACAGACATCGCAAGCTGCCAGGCAGTATTTCCCACCAAGACCGAATACGGTATGGCGGCACTCCTTCCACACAAAAGACTGGGGCTGGATAATCAGCTGAACATACTGGCAGATGATATGCCGACAGGCGGGTTAGTCGGCCGGGAAAAAGTTCTTGTGAGCCATGTGCCGGACAGCGTTGCCCTAACCAGCGACCGGCTTATCCAGATGAAAAAAGACGAACGCAGAAATGCAGTAAATGGCAAATCTGTCGTCTATATCTATCACGATGTTATCGACAAATCCGGTGAGAGCGAAATTACGGACTTCTTTGCAGACTGTGAAAAAGCGATAATTGAGATCAAAAACCTCGTTCGTATCATTACCGGTGACTTAAGCGGAACCAATATTATCATAACATCCGATCACGGATTCATCTATACCAATCAGGCATTAACGGAGAGCAGCAAAGCAGAAAAGTCTCTGATCAGCGGAGATCTCTTCGAGTACAAATCGCGTTATGCGATCGCATCCTCTGATGCAGAAGCAGAGCACATGATTACCGTCTCTATGCAGAATTACAATCGTCCTGACCTGATCGGATTCGCACCGCAGGACTATATCCGATTCAAGAAACCAGGCGGCAGCAGCGTTAAGAAATATATGCATGGTGGCCTCAGTCTTCAGGAACTTGTTGTCCCGATTATACATTTCAAAAATCTTAAAACTTCTTCTAAAAAATACGTCGAGACGCAGAAGGTATCCGTGATCCTGATGACACAGAGCCGGAAAATCAGCAACAGTATATTCTCACTGGACTTCTACCAGCAGGAGCCGGCCGGCGGCAAAATGCAGCCGACTATACTGGATATCTATTTGGCTGACAGTGCAGGACGTCCAGTCAGTGACAAGCAGACCCTTATTGCAGACCGAACCAGCGAGGTAGGTAAAGACCGCCAGTTCAGACTGCAATTCAATCTGCGCAATATGACATTTGCTAAGACCGAGACCTACAATCTCATAATGATCGACAAAGAACCTTTTTCACTCGAACCGATTCAGCCGGTGGAATTCACTATTGACATCTCCTTCACATCGGACTTCGAGTTCTAAAGACTGATTATTTGCGGTTCGAATGATATATTAGTTTAATAGATAGTAGATTGATATTTGGAGGCACTGGATGGATAACTTAGACAGGAAGCTCATCGAATATTTTCCGGGAAAGATTGTCAGAAAAGACCTGACATCCCTCATGAAGCGCGGAGCCAACGTGCCGACCTTTGTGATGGAATACTTATTGGGAATGTACTGTGCAACGGAAGATGATTCTGTCATTTCATCCGGTCTTGAGAAGATCCGTAAGATATTGTCAGAGAACTATGTCCGCCCTGATGAGAGTGAGAAACTCAAGTCCAAAATTCGCGAAAATGGTGAGTATACAGTCATCGACAAAATCTCAGCTCATCTCGATGAATACAACGATCAGTATGTAGCTCGTTTTGCTAATCTTGAGATAAAGCCTTTTGCGATACATTCTGATTTTGTGACCCAATACTCCAAAATACTGACCGGCGGTATGTGGTGTATCGCCCGTATCGCCTATAACTATCTGAATGAAGATGAGGAGATGGAAACTCCAAAAAAACGTGCGAGGGGCCCGGAAGATTCACCTTTTTCGATCGTCAGCCTGAAACCCATCCAGATGCCGAATCTCGATCTGGAGGATATGATTGATCAGCGGAAGCACTTTTCACTCGATGAATGGATAAATCTCATCCTGCGATCATCCGGCATCGAGCCAACCGCTCTTACGGACAAAGAACGACTCCACTTCATTGAACGTATGGTTCCCATGATCGAGCGAAACTACAATTACTGTGAATTGGGACCGCGTGGAACTGGAAAATCCTTCCTGTTCAAGGAAATCTCGCCATACTCCATTCTTATGAGCGGCGGGCAGACTACGACAGCCAACCTATTCTATAATCTGAGTGCCCATAGAGTCGGACTTGTCGGGCACTGGGATTGCATCGCTTTTGACGAAGTCGCTGGTATGCGCTTTAAAGACATGAATGCCGTCCAGATCTTAAAGGATTACATGGCGTCCGGTTCCTTTGCCCGTGGCCGCGATACCATAACAGCAGAAGCCTCCATGGTATATGTCGGCAACATCAACGACACCGTAGAGAACCTCTTAAAGACCACCCATCTGTTTAGTCCGTTTCCGCCGGAATTCAACTATGACAGCGCCTTCTTCGATAGAATTCACTACTATCTTCCGGGCTGGGAGACACCCAAAATGCGTTCAGCCTTGTTGACCGAAAACTATGGACTGATAACAGATTGCCTGGCTGAATTCTTCAAAGAAATGCGTAAATATGACTACACGCATCTGTTTGACCAGTACTTCCGACTCAACAAAGACTTCAACAAACGCGACGAAATCGCTGCCCGCAAAACCTTCTCTGGGCTTGCCAAGCTTCTTTTTCCGGACCAGAAAATCAGTAAAGAAGACTGCGAACGAGTACTCTCTTATGCAATCGAAGGACGCCGCCGTGTCAAAGAACAACTCAAAATCATGGCCGGAATCGAATTCATCGGCGTCAACCTGGGCTATATCGACATCGACAACAATCTCGAAACCGTTATCCCCGTACCGGAACAGTCCTCCAACACACTGATCCCAGAATATAAGCTGAAGCCAGGCCACGTCTTCGCCATCGGCACAAGTGCCACCAGCGGAGAAGTGTGCATCTACAAACTTGAAAACAAAATCGTCAAGGGATCCGGCAAGCTCGACACACAGGGCGTCGGCAACGTCCGCACCGTACGAGAATGCATCGATGCAGCCTGGCATTACTTCCAGGAAAACGCTCGCAAACTCCTGCCCGGCACATCCCTAACTGATCACGACTACCTGCTCTACTACGCCGATACACAAAGCAAAGGCATGAGCGACCAGATCTCCCTCGCGGAGTTCATTGGCCTGTTCTCGGCCCTCTCAGACCGCCCCATCATCGAATCCATCGCCATCGCCGGTGAGATCAAACTCTCCGGCACCATAGAAGAGATGGGAAACCTCTCCGACATCCTTCGCGTAGCCATAAATGCCGGTGCCCGCAAGATCCTATTACCGATGGACAGCATTAAGGATCTGCAGAATGTATCGCGTGATCTGCTCAATAAGATACAACCGATATTCTATGATGATCCGATAGATGCGGCGAAGAAGGCTTTGGGGATAGATTAATTCTGTGCAAATACTGAATTGTTTTGACCAAAATATTTGGTTTATTTTTTATTGGGAGATGGATTATGAAAATAACAAAAATACGAATATACAATTTTCGATCAATCAAAAATCAAACAATTGATTCAATTGGTTCTTCATTGATTTTAATAGGGAAAAACAACGCAGGAAAAAGTGCAGTAATAAATGCTCTTCGCGTGTTTTTTTGTGATCTGTCTATAAGCGAACAAGATTTTCGAATTGGAGCTGATGAAATCAAAATCGATGTATCCTTTTCATTTTCTAATGATTATCTTGCTAATTTTGCTGGAGACAGCAAGCTTGGGTTGAGTAAAATTCCTTCAAATGCAAGTGAGTTTGAATCTATCAAAATTGATACAAATTGGAAAGAAAATACTTTTAGTCAATTCAAAGTGAAAAGAGACGTGATATTAGGTCAAGGAGTTGAATTTGATGAACCAAATGAACAATACCAGAATTTGTATGATTTATGGGAAAAAGCATTTATTGAAAGGTACATCGAAAATGATAAAAAAATTGAGATATTGTTAACGATTAATAAAAATATTCTTAAAAATCGTTATATGGTAAAAGACAAAGAGGAAAAAGATATAGTAAATCTTTTCCCTAAAATCGCATTTGTGGATGATGATAGAAATTTTGTTGAAGAAGAGAATGGAAAGGCTCGGAGTCTTACAAATAGATTATTTTTTTCCACATTTGCAAATACAATTCTAGAGACATCTGCAGAAGAAGGTATGACTTGTAGTCACTGCCAAAATCAAAATTGTAACGAACAATGCATCGATATAATCCTTGGGAAAAATATAGATGTTTTGACCATACCTGAAATAGAAAAGTTGCTCAATTATAAAACGAAGCGCGCATTATCCAGTGATATCGATTCGATTTCAGCTTACTTTCAAGATAATTACCGTTCGGATTATAAGATTTCTATTGATCCTAAAACGAGCTTAGATAAAGCATTTTCTCTTTCAACAAAGCTTTATGACCCGATTTTAAAGACAAATATTGATTTATCAAATGTTGGTGCAGGATTGCGAAGTATCTATGTGCTTTCTCTATTGCAAGCATTTCAAGATAAAATGACGAGTAGTACTATTTTCTTAATTGAAGAGCCAGAACTATATTTACATCCAGAACTCCAGAAAAAAATGGCAAGGACGCTGTATGGAATTTCAGAACAGAGTCAAATTATGTTTTCAACACATTCTCCTATTATGCTATCCCAATTTGAGACAAAAAATATAAGAAAAGTTTCAATTAGTTGCACTGAATATGAAACACAGATAACTAACACTACTCTTGATGATGTTCTCAGTGAGATTGGGTATGCAACACAGGATATTATTCTTAAAGATTTTGTGTTAATTGTTGAAGGTAAGGATGATGTCGAAGCATATAAAGCAATAATCGAAAGGTTTTATGAAATTGATTTTTCTAAAATTTGCATTATTGATGCTAAAAGTTGTTTGAGTATTGGAACATATGCCACATTACGGTTTCTAAACAATACTACATTAAAAGATAGTTATGCAGTTATTAGAGACTCTGACACGATGGAGCATAACGATGCCAAAACTAAAATCAATAACCAAATGAGTGAGAATATAGGAAAAGATAGTATCTCAAACTTGAACGATCATATTTACATAACAAAATATAGTTCGGTTGAAGGATTGCTAATAAATCCGGAATATTTCATCTTTAATAAATTGTTCGGGTCTCATGAAGCTATGGAGAGATCAATAACAAGTCGTTTGGAGGATGACCGGGAAAAACATATCAACTATTTTAAGGATCAGAACAAAAAGAAAACAGATAGAATTTCCGATTATGAAGCAAAATATGACGAGATGGCTAAATCTCCTATGGAAAATATAGAGTGGTTAAAACATAATTTACGAGGACACAACCTGTTTGGGTATTTTAATGCTGCAAAGTTGTCTTTCCAAGACATTGTCAATGCAACAGAGTCGCCTGTTTTTGAAGACTTTTTGGAATTTTTGGATAAACACGAATACTTTAAAGCGAGAAAAAGAACCTAAGTACAATAAATTACCAGGAATTTCAATTAAGGAGTACAACAAATGAAAGCAGGAGAAAAGAGTTTAGTAAAATACTTAGCTGGAACCGATCAGGAGTTTGTAATCCCTGTATTCCAACGTCGTTATGACTGGCGAATTGAGCAGTGCAAGCGCCTTTGGGAAGACTTGGTTCGTGTTATTGAAAGTGACTATACTTCTCATTTTTTTGGCTCAATTGTGTCAGTGATTACAACTTCTCCCAAGTTAACTGAATACCTGATAATCGATGGTCAACAGAGAATTACTTCTGTTTCGCTGCTAATGGCAGCACTCTGCAATCTTGTATCTCAAGATAAATTATCGGATGACAAGGGACATGCTGAGAAAATATATAATTCATATTTGGTTGATCCATATGCAGAAGATAAGAATAAGATTCGTTTGAAATTGATTCTGCAGGACCGATCTGTGTATGATCACATTGTGGATCGGGACTTCGATGAAATGCCTGAGGAATCAAATGTCTGGATTAACTACGAATACTATGTTAATCAAATTTTAAAAAATTCAGGTATATATTCAATTGAACAGATATTTATGGCTATTCGAAGCCTCTTTATCGTTGATATACAACTTACACAAGGATCGGATGATCCGCAGTTGATATTTGAGAGCTTGAACTCAACAGGACTAGCGTTATCGGAAGCCGACAAGATACGGAATTTGGTTCTTATGAATTTGCCTGCAAAAATTCAAACAGCATACTATTCAAAATACTGGCAAAAAATTGAAGCAAATACAAATGTAGATCAGAGCACTGTCAGCGATTTTGTACGTGACTACCTGACCATAAAGCTTAGAAGAATACCACGTGCTGACAGAGTTTATTTTGAATTCAAAGACTATTCCCGTAGTGGCAAAATCGAGCTGGAGCAACTGCTTGGCGATTTGTTAAAATACTCCAAATACTATCATACGATTCTGACCGCGGAGCATACAAATGCAGATGTTCAGAAAGCATTGAAATTACTGTTGAAACTTGACAACCACGTAACATTTCCATATCTTCTTGAACTTTTTGACAATTATGATAATGTAATCATAGACGTAAAGAGCCTTGCCAAAGTTCTGCGATTTCTGGAATCTATGCTTTTTCGCCGTACAATTTGCTCCGTGCCAACCAATGCACTGAATAAGTACTTTGCCTCGCTTGAAAAGGACATCAGAAAATATCCGGAGTGGAAAACTCAATACGTGGATATCCTTTATTACGTTGCCTCCAGACGCCAGTCGAGTTCTCGTTTCCCAAGCGATGATGAATTCCGTCAGGCATTGACTACACGAGATATCTATAATATGCAGGCTCGCAACAAGGTATATTTATTGGAAGAACTTGAAAACACAGATAATGAGAAAATTGTGGATCTTTCATCCATGTTAAAAGATGGGAAATTGACAATTGAACACATTATGCCTCAGACGCTGACTCCTGAGTGGAAAGATGCTCTTGGCATAGAGTATGAAGCGATTCATGCAGAATATCTTCATACTCTGGGGAACTTGACACTTACTGCCTATAACTCAAAATACAGTAATCATAGCTTTTTGGACAAGAAAAATACGCACAATGGTTTTAGAGAGAGTAAACTAACGCTGAATAAATATGTTCAAGGATGCAAACAATGGGGACAGGTCGAAATAGTCGAGCGAGCCCAAATATTAGCTGATCTGACTATTCAGCGTTGGCCGGATAACTTGCCTTCGTATCAGCCAGTTGATGAGGCATCTTCGACATATTCGTTAGAAGATGATATGAGTTTCACCTCCCTCATTCTGGAAAAATATGAATTTCAGGGTGTTGAAACAATCGCCGGCATGTGGAGCGAGATGTTTAAGCAGATTTTTCAAAAACAATTTGAACAAGATCCCAGCATATTATCAGGAGTAGCAAATTTCTCCAACAAGTCAAAAACGTCATTATCTGTCTGTGTCGCTGCTGATGCCGCATCCCTTCGTGAAGCACACGAAATCAGCCACAATGTATATATAGAACTCAACCTTAGTACTGACCGAAAAATACAGGTTCTGCGCGATTTATTTACACTATATGGGCTTGACCAGACAGAATTGATCTTTACAGTATCAGGTAGCAGAAAAAAGAAAAAAATTACTAGTAAAGTGCTCGTGCAGAAAGAGCCAGGTAAGGAAAAGTCGCTGACAAAAACATTGGAAAAACAACTATTTTTCTGGGAAGCATTTAATGCTTATGCAATATCAAAATCAAATTTTTTGAAATTGTTTAAACTTAAAAAATCACATCCGCAAAACTGGTATGATTTATCAGTTGGCAAATCGGCTTATCATATTTCACTGACAATTAATACTCAAAAGGACATTTTGGGCGCAGGATTGTACATCGAGAAAGACAAGGAATTGTTTCATCATCTGATGGCATCAAAAGATGCTATTGAAGAGTTTTTGGGGACTCCGTTAGAGTGGAATGATGCCTCCGTAGCATCACTAATTATCGCGCGACGGGACGGTTCAATTGACAGTGATCAAAAACACCTGGAAGAGTATTTTGACTGGTATTGTGATATAGCTATCAAAATAAAAAAGATGGCGGAAAAATTTGGGAATGATCAAATTGAACTGGCGCTGGAATTATAGGCCAATAGTATCGTATTAGCTGGTATGACGAAGATAATTTATCTTTACAAAAGTATTCTCATTACCAGAGGGAGGATCAGACTTTGAATTCAAATAGCGAAAATCCCAGAATCGGGCGAGGCTTCCAGGTGATGTCAGCAAAAAAACTGAGTGAACTCTTTAACGTGGGTTTTGCACTTGAACTGCCTTTGCCAATCGGTTCGCCGGGCAAGAATCACAAATTTGATTGTGTTTCCGAAGACAAGAGAATAGTTGTTGAGTGTAAATGCTATACGTGGACTGATACTGGAAATGTGCCAAGTGCTAAAATGGCGGCCCTTAATGAAGCGGTATTCTACTTGCATTTTTTACATGAATCTACAAAGAAAATAGTAGTTCTAAAAAAGTCGGTTTGTAGAACCAAACGCGAGACCTTAGCTGAATATTATAACCGAATCAATAATCACTTACTTGGAGATATCGGGATTTATGAGATTGACGAGACTGACGAATTGACTCACTTAAGGGTCATTCGAGAATGCGGTCAGAATCATACAGATATCTCGGAAAATCATTCGGAACAGGTGCTTACTATTAACACGCTATGGCATAGTAGAAGTAGCACAGACTGGCAAAGAACACTTGATAGTTATTGGAATCACTTAAGTTTTAAGAACATTTCGGTGGAAAAAGAGCTTGAGATGATTGATTCGAATGAGATCAGTGCAATGAGTGCTGTACAATTCTATGAATTCCTGCATGACAAGTATTTCGTGTGGAAATATACAGCCGCCAACCGACTGGCAACATCAAGAAAGCATCTTGAACGGTATGTTGATGAGAACAGAATGAATGAATTGGAGTGGATACATCGCAATTTGTTCTCGTTTGATTTGGCCGACATAAGTTTAGGGCTGCGAATTGCGATGAATATCCGCGGACTAGGTTCTGCCGGAGCTTCCGGTTTGCTTGCCATTCTATTTCCAGAGTACTTTGGTACGATTGACCAGTTTGTAGTGACAGCACTTTGCAGTATTGAAGGTCTTGAAGAGAACTCACGGTTAGCTGCAATGAAACCAGAAAATCTTACGGAAAAAGATGGCGTTGTTATTATTTCAATCTTAAGAAACAAAGCAGCAGTGCTTAACAAAGAGTTTGCCACTACGCAATGGACGCCGAGAAAAATCGACAAAATTCTCTGGTCGATAGGGAGGTAAAGAATTGATTTAACTTATGTCTGTGTATTGCCATTCACGATCACCAAACACGTTTCCTTTCAGTTGACGCAAACCAGAAGTTTATACATATCAGGCATTGGTAGTTGAGCTTTATCAGTTTCCACGTGGTTGGATTTTTGGCTTCCGTTCAGATCGATTTTTATATTGTCAAAATATTCTTCTCGCTAAGATTTTTATATAAAGGAGTTAATTGTGATATCCAAAGAACAAATTGCACATGATCTAACTATGGTATATTTGAGTAATAGGTACGGTGTGGATGTACGAGGAGACTTCAAGGTGGATTCAAGTTCTAATGACCAAAATATCACCGGAGTAAATGGATCAGGAAGTGTGGAAACTTATCACATTCCCAATGTCAAAGACCCCCAACTTATAAAGGTTGGAACAGGTGAAAAAATGTTTTTGGGTTTCGAAAAAAAGAAAATAGTTCAATCAGGATATTTAGTAGATGATATATTTTGTAATATGATTGGAGAATACTATCTTGCGTATACACATTTTCTTAAATTTTTGGAGGATAAGCAACCAAATACTTAATGAAAGCATCAATCGTGGCTCCGTCACACTAATGTACTCATAAGTTGCAAGAAATCTTCAAGGGCGGCCATCGTATGTGGCCGTCCTTGAAAATTTGAACCGAGATGTTTAGAACTGAAAAATACTATTACAATTTTGTGTAGTGGGTGCCATTGCATTTTGGACATGGCGGTAATGTATCTGAATTTTGATCAAGAACTACCCGCTGAAAACAATTGTTGCACATGTATGTTCCTTTTCCTGGTTTTTCACCTGTTGTTGGCATAAACGTGATCTCCTTTCCTTTAGACTATATTTTGTAATGTCGTTTGTAATATTACAAAATATAATAATATCTAAATTATTGTCCCATTATTGTCTCTTCAATGACGTGTTTCCGATTTAGACGATGTATTGATCATAAATTATCCGCAAAAATTTCGAGAAGAAATATATAATAATTGAAAAATATATACAAATCCATCAAAATCAAACTTAAAAGTGATATATTAATTAAAAAGCAATGAAAGGAAAAAATGATTGCGGATATTCATAACAAAATAAGCAGAAGCGGATCCAATCTCTCCGACCGGTTGGAAGACCAGTTAACCGGAGATTTTTTTGGTGTCTTGCGGTATCTTCCATTCAATGCGGGGATGATGAAGATCTTGGCTGGTTCAGTTTACCCGAAAGAATTATCATCGCATTTCGATAATTTACTTTGTGATTTAAATGAATACGAGTATGGGGATAACTTCATCCGGTTCTGGCCGCCGGATGAAAATGGAGAAATAGACGTACTTATTGACATGCCGACAATGACAATCGGAATCGAAGTTAAATATTTGAGCGGACTATCTTCTGATGATGATATTTTTAATGACAGCTATGAAGAAGCAGAATTTATGAAGAGCCAAAATCAACTTGCAAGAGAGTCTCGTATTGTTGAGAAGTATGGTAAAGACAAGAGAAAAATGCTTCTTTTTTTGGCGCAGGAAGAAGATGCTTTTAGTACATACAATAAGATTGTGGATAGAAAAATAATCAACAATGGAGTCGTGTTCGGAGTTGTTTCCTGGCAGGATGTACTGCAGGAATTACGAAAATTACAGATAGCGGATCCGTACCAGCAGCTCATGCTTAATGATCTTTCCAGTTATCTTATTAAAAAGGGATTCGAGAAATTCCGTAGTTTCCATGCGGATGATTTGCCAAGCATCGAACCAGATAATGGGTTTCTTTTTGAGGCTTCAGTGTTTGATTTCCATAACATCATAAATATTTATGTATCAGGAGGAGGGTATTATGAATTCAGGTGAGAATATTGTAAATGCTTTTAGTGTGGTTGCAAAAACATATGAAAATATTGATAAACTGATCGAATATTGCCATACGATGTGTGCCAAAAAAGAGACGCACTATGCAGCGTCTGTTTCGAAATTCCTGCGTTTCAAGTCTGACAATGATTGTGATGGTTGGTATATTCAAGAATTCTTTCTTCTTTTCCAAGATACGAATGACAAGAAACTAAATAATGGCTGGCGGGACGGTCCCCTATATGTTATGGAGATTAACTTGACTGAAAAAGTTGTTCCAATTGTTTTTCTTTCGAAGTTTGAATATAACGATATTTCCGAATGGAGCGCTGGCTGCTCTCCATCAAATTATGATGTGTTTTTCGAACCTCTTCGGGATGAAAATATGATTATAAAAACATATAGTGATAAGTCGGTGAGAATTGCACCTCCTTCAGCTGGCAAAGAATTTAATGAATTCTGGTGGGGACTAAAACAGGTCATCACCAAGGAAATCCCTCTTATGGATGTAACATCAATAAACTTGAAGGAAAAAGTATTTGGGACGTTTGCTACGCTTTAAGAGCAACGACGACTGAATTCCTTTTTGTTTTTTGAGCGGTGAATTGATAATCCGAATACAAATGGAGGCTGCAAATGAATGCTGAAAAAATATGGAACAACATTATTGCTCAACTAAGTGATTCTTCTGAAGAGATAGCAACAGTTCCCAGGAACAGTAGAGAACCACTTTGGTTTTCTGCTTCAATCGAGAATGGAAATTTGTATATTAATAATGCCACGAATCATAGGCCATCAACATCCCTGTCTATAAAAAGGAAAATTTCAAAATCGGATTTTGAAAAGGTATACCCATACTATTTTCGTTTGGCAGATGGAGAAACTAATCTTGTTAAGGAAGTAGCTGCAATTTCAATGAATTCCGCATACATATACGCCCTTATTGCTAAATTTGAATAGTCTATGTGAGTCAAGACAAGTATGTTGCTTATCGATGTTTGGCAATATATGTAAATGCATAATTCAAGGAAATGTCATTTGAAAGAATATAATTGCGCGAAGGTAAACATATGATTAGATGTCCAATATGTGAAATAGAAAATACTGATGATACTATATTCTGTAAGAAGTGCGGTGTTAACTTGTCTAGTGCTTTTGCAGCGGCACGAAAAACTGATAACAATCCTAAGAATGATGAAAACGAAAAAACAGAAACAATATTCTCTAATTCCACAAGACACGAAGGCAATGCTATATCCATCAGAATCGCAGCTATTTTAATATTTATTGTTACCGGTTTATGGGCATTTTCTTCGACTGAAAACATCAAAAATTTGATTTCGTTTCAATCAAACATCAACACAGAATTAATTTCAATGTATGCAATTATGATGATTTTCGGTGTATTTCTCGGAATAGAAGTACTTAAAAAATCTGCGTCCGGTTATAGTTGTGGTCTAAATATGGGGGGATATGCTATGATCTGGTATGGATATCAAGCCATATCATCTCAGACAATTGGATATTTTATGGCTATTCTATGTGCTATTTCTTTTTTATTGATTTTGTCAAATTCTAGACAAGTTGATAAGGAACATCGATCAACCGATGATGTCGACATTCGACTGATATATTAATCTGCCCAACCGATAAGACTTGTAAAAAATAGTATGGTGGTCAACCATTGATAGTCGTTGAGAGTTATAATAATATTAAAAATTATATATTGATGTTTTCTGCAAGAACTATCAAGGAGGATCTTTGGCACTAATTATTTTGGAATGTTGGGTGAATTTCATTGCCTATGGCACTGTAATATTTCTGATTATAATTTTTATTGCCCCCCAAAAGGTCAAAAATATTACACCGCCAAAAAGCGATGTTAATTACAAGTCTGAATATTTTAGAAATATTGGAAAACTACAAAGCAACTAAACTTGCATGTAAATGAAATAGATAGTTAGTATGAGGCGTTAAACGATGAAAATCAAAGTCTACTGGCCACAATGCGGATCTGCTTTTTACAAATACAGAGAAGATATAATTGATGCATTCTGGGTTGAATGCACGATGCAGGAGGCCGAGAAAAATGTCTTTCCCCTTTTAACTGATGAGCAGGTTAAAGAAAGCCTGAAATATTGGCACCCTCAAGAGGAGGATCATCCCGATTTACCATTTTCTTACAAACAACTTTACTTTCTGATTTCTAAGGACCTGAAAACAATCATTCCATTTGCTGCACATTTTCCATATGCGGGTCAATGGAATGGATATTGTCCATTTAGGGAAATAGGTGAGAGAGAGATTAATGATTTGCATGGGATTCCAAAAATTGTACTGACGGAAGAAGAGCTTGCGAACAATTAGTGGAAAGGCAATTCTGTAATTATAAATCCGTGAATCTATTTTTGATTGTTGAAGGTGACTCTCATATGGTGAATCCAGGGTGGTTTATATGATTGATTGGGATCATGACGGAGATGTCGATGTAGAGGATATTGGGTTATCGGCCATGCTTCTGGACGACCTTAGCTCAGACGAACAACGTCGCGATAAACATAAAAAAGGCTGTTTGGGCGGCTGCCTCGGAACGGCTGTGATTGGCCTTGTCCTTGCTGGGACTATTGGATTAATCATTGCGATGTGCTTGTGAATTGATTAAGGTGCTTTGAAAGAATGAGTAGAGTGATAGAACCTTACAAGTAGTCGATGTATTTTTTCTGGATTGTTCTTTGAAGTGAGTGTTAATTTCAATGCCAGAGTACGAAAAACAAGTAAGGGTATTTTTGGTAGATTAGAAGTACCGCATGGGGGGCGGACACATTCTTGGACTGTTTAAGCCAATAAATCTTTTTGTCCAGAATTTAGTCTACCCCCCATGCTCAAGTTTAGTCCGGCGGTCACACAAGTCCACTTACGGCACGCGTCTTGGCATGTAATATATTCTGGACGGATATTTTTACTGGACTATCGGCGCTCCAGTTGAGGAGACGACTGTTCTGAAATGTGCCAGACTTTCCGATTATCTTCAAGTGAATACGGAATAGGTTATAGGAATATGACAGCAGAGTATCCATACAACGCAAAGTGTTATGGCTCAACGATCAAAATCAAAATTGAGTATCATTATAGAATTAAGATGTATACAGATGATTATCATTATCATAATAATTCATTATTTTCTGGAATATATTTGAAATATATCTTGATATCTTAACAATAAGTCGCTATGCTGAAAATAATTGTAATTAAGGATAGCGGGGGGCTTTTTTGTCATGAGTTAAACTTGATAAAAAAAGATAAATTAGTGGAGGAATATCATGAAAATTGTTTGTGGAGAAGAAATTAGGGGTCTTAATATTGGCTGCTGAAAATGGTTAATACTTGCATTGAAATGATAGATCCAGCTAATACATTTTGACAAAAAAACTCAAAACAAAGTAAGTTGAAAAAATCAAAATTCAGGAGAAAAACCATTTTGCGACATGATAAAGGAGGACGTAAAATGAAAAGTGCAGGGAAAAGGGTTACAAGTCTGTTATTAGTATTTATTATTGTATTAGGTGTATTTTACTCATATCCCATAAATGTAAGTGCGGCAAGTTTCACACCACGTTTATCTGCACCGGATTTCAATTCATATGAATCCGGTAACCCATTCGTGGCAACTTATTATGAAACAACATATGACGGATCTGTTATTTACCATAATGGAAATTGTACCTGGTATGCGTGGGGAAGAGCTCGTGAAATTTTAGGTTACGCTCCACCGACATCACATGGAAATGCAGGTTTATGGTATGGATATACCAGTGATGGCTTAGCTAGAGGTTCTACGCCAAAAGTTGGAGCGATAATATGCTGGACTGGTCACGTGGCAGTTGTAGAGAAGATTGAAAATGGACAAGTAACTATCTCGGAAGGCAATTATAGCTGCACATACTTTCATACACGTTCTTTATCCGTTGGTAACTATGGCAGTGGTTTTCAAGGATTTATTTATTTAGGAGACTTTTCAGCAACACCTAAACCAACAACGGCATCAATAGCGATTTCAAAATCTATAGTTGGCGTGGGACAGAATGTTACTTTCAGTTTTAGTGCGAATAATTCTCCCAGCTTCACCATAGGTATTGATAAGGACTCAACGAGAATGGACACGACATCTTGTGGCACAAACACAACGTATACACGTTCTTTTTCTGAACCGGGTAACTATTCTGCATATGTAACTGCATGGAATTCAGCGGGATCTATCGACAGTAGCCGTATTAATTTTACCGTTGCCAAATTGCCGGGCGCCCCGACACTTTCTGTTGCGAGCATTAATAATTCTACTGGAAAAGTTAATTTTTCCTGGGCAAAAACCTCTGATACCACATGTTATGACTTAAGAATTTTGCAGAACGGTTCTGTTATTAAAACAATATATTCAATAACTGCAACAACTTATTCTTATCAATTGCCGGCGGGTAATTACACAGCCTATCTTTGTTCCGTCAACACATCTTATACTGATTGGTGGACTAAAGGAAATGATGTTAGTTTCTCAGTTGTTGCCCCTCCTGGCATACCTTCAAATTTATCAGCTGTCTCTGCCGGATTCGACAGAGCTAAACTGACTTGGACCGCTGTTTCTGGAGCAACCGGATATGAAATCTACCGTTCCACCACGGCAACAGGCAGCTATTCGAAGATTGCATATGTAACGACAGCAACCTATACCAACACAGGATTAACAACAAATAAAACCTATTATTACAAAATCAGAGCATACAGATCGGCTGGTTCCACAAATATTTATGGAGGATATACCTCCATTGTTTCATCTAAACCGGCACCATCCGTACCCACTGGTTTAAAAGCTGTGTCCGCAGGATATAGTAGCATCAAACTGACCTGGACCGCAATTTCGGGAGCAACTGGATATGAAATATACCGTTCAAATACAGCAACTGGCAGCTATTCGAAGATTGCATATTTACCGACAGCGACCTATACCGACACAGGATTAACAACAAACACAACCTATTACTACAAAATCAGAGCATACAGATCGGCTGGTTCCACAAATACGTATGGAGGATATACCGCCATTGTATCATCGAAACCAATACCATCCGTACCTACAAGTCTGAAAGCTGAGTCCGTAGGATATAGTAGCATCAAACTGACTTGGGTCGCAGTTTCGGGAGCAACTGGATTTGAAATATATCGTTCAAACACGGCAACGGGCAGTTATTCGAAGATTGCATATGTAACGACAGCAACCTATACCAACACAGGATTAACAACAAACACAACCTATTACTACAAAATCAGAGCATACAGGTCGGCTGGTTCCACAAATATATATGGGGGATATACCTCTTATGTTTCATCTAAACCGGTACCATCCATTCCCACTGGTCTGAAAGCTGTATCCGCAGAATATAGTAGTGTCAAACTGACTTGGACCTCTGTTTCAGGTGCATCTGGATATGAAATCTACCGTTCAAGTACCTTAGCTGGCACGTATTCATTGATCGCTAACAGTACTACCACAACACCAAGCTATTCAAACACGGGGCTTACTGCGTCGACAACTTATTACTACAAAATTCGTGCTTATAGAATGGCAGGAACGACAAACGTATATAGTGGCTATTCAGCTGCAACAGCCGGTACCACATCCTCATTATCTATATCAAATGGTAACTATCATGTTGTCAGTATGGTTTCAACTAACCAATGTCTAAATGGATATTCGGAAGCCTCTACTGCCTTTCCATGGCAAGTCACGACTGCACCGCCGGATGGATCAACTGAGCAAATATTTGTGTTAAGTAAGCAAACAGATGGATCGTATATACTTACCATTCAGCGCTATAACAAAGCTCTTACTGTAAGTGGTTCGATTTCAGCTGGTTCCAGATTCATTTCCTCTGACATTTCAAGCTCAACATCACAACGATTTGTTCTTACTCGACAAAGTGGAGATTATTTTACTGTTTCTCCTTATGGGTATCCCAATTTAGTGCTCTCAAAATCCAGCACAAAAACATACAGTAATACTGAGCACTACTTTATTCAATTGGAGGAGTATACGGGTTCATCAAACCAATATTGGCAATTTTCTGCAATAACATAAACCTTGTTCTTCCGCAATCGAATACTTCAATCGCAAATGATCAGGAAGAGCCGATATGTTGGAGACATATCGGCTTTTCTTTTTGGCATGAAGTATCTTCTCAGACTGCTGCAGAAAGAAGTTCGGATACAATTCAAAAACATTGATCTTCATGGATGCTATAAGTACACTGCGAAGAAAATCGTTAAGCGCATAATTTTTCAGTGCTTCTGTCTGAAAATTTGATTCAAATCACCGATATCCTGTTTCCGCCCGCGAAAAATGACCGAAGGAAGTTTGGTTGCCTGACTGAATATTGCTCTGTATAATTGACCAAAAGAGAATATAAGAAGGGTAGAAAAATCCCCAATACACAACGAATTGATATTTATCTGTATTTTACAGCAGGGTTCGGCCGTGTTATTCGATGAGACTCATTTATCACAAGTTTGATTGATTGTTTTATATATATGTGTTTAAAATAACTATAGCAATGATATAATGCTGTAATTACTATTAATAATTACTGCGCACTCACCGTGTGTCTTTAACAGTTCATTTGTAACTTTTTCAGGAGGTATTGGCGTGAGGAAATTATTCCGTAATATCAATCGTGGTTTTATTGTCACTGCTGTCGTCATACTTCTAGTTAACATATATCTGATTGGCCTGAACATTTATCAGAGTCAATCCGAGCCGGCCATAAAGTCGGCCTGCGAGTCTTATGTAACAGCCGACGCTGGGTGGCATATTGTTCCGGAAGAATTTGTCGGCGGAGCGACTATCACACCTGATGCTGAGCTTCAGAAATTTTCCGATTCGCTCAGGCCTGATATCAGTACATACTATATTGATAATGAATTGATTCTGGACAGTGCCGTATCTACTGTTTCAGAGTATTTGCAGGTCCAGGATTACAGAGGCGTTTTTATGACAAGCTGTGCGAACAGCATAATCAAATTTGACAGCATCATTTTTCGCGATAATACCGCTATAGTAAATTTCACTTCGCGGATAACAGTCGACTTTCTTGATACTGCCGCCGATTCAAAGGAGCGGGACCACGAATCGGGTATGGCGGCAAACCAGATGATTCTGCAGAAGGAAGACGGCATATGGAAAATTGTATATGCGTACCTGGGCTCTGATATGGGGGGATATTAATATGGCGACCGCACTGCAGATCAGTAACGTAAGCAAGTCATTCGACCGCAAAAAAGTGGTCGACAATATATCATTTGATGTCCGGTCCGGTGAAGTATTCGGATTTTTAGGACCCAACGGAGCCGGTAAAACAACTACTATCAAGATGGTTACGGGCTTTCTTACACTCGATGAGGGAAACATAACCATTAATGGATATGACCGCATCAAGAATTACGAGAAAGCTATGGGATGCCTCGGCGGCATCGTCGAGAACCCGGAGATGTACAAAGATATCAGCGGCCGCGTCAATCTCGAAATGTATGCCCGCCTCCATGAGGGCGTAACCCGGGAACGGATCGAAGAGGTAGTTGCTCTTGTCGGCATGCAGGAAAGAATCAATGATACGGTTAAGAAGTACTCACTTGGCATGAAGCAGCGCATAGGACTGGCACAGGCTCTTCTTCACAGGCCTAAGATCCTCATTCTTGACGAGCCGACCAACGGACTCGATCCGGCCGGTATTCGAGAGCTTCGTGATATCCTGAAGAAGCTTGCTCACGAAGAGAACGTGGCCGTCATGGTCTCTTCCCATCTGCTTTCCGAAATGCAGTTGATGTGCGACCGCGTCGGAGTCATCAATAAAGGCAGGCTGATCGATGTCAAAACCATCGATGAACTTACGACCCTTGCTTCCGGAGCCGTCATCTACCGCATACTGACACCGCAGACCGAAAAGGCAGCAGCTATTCTAAGGACAGTCTATCCAGATCAAATCAGGGCGATATCGACGGACTTCCTTGATATCGAGATCAATAGAGAGATTGTTCCTGCCGCCATTACACTGCTGGCCGTAAGCGGCATAGAAATCTTCGGGGCAGCAAAACTGGAAACATCTCTGGAAGATGCCTTTTTGCAGATCACAGGGGGAGGGCTTACCATTGAATAAGATTTTTGCATTATATAAGAACGAACTGATTAAGATTTCGAAAAAAAACAGCGTATTTATTTTTATCGTTTTAATTATCGTTTTGTGTTTTGTGCTTGCCGGTTATACGAAGTCCATGGAAGTGGCGCAATCGCGATTTTTGAATTCTGTCGATCAGAATCAGTGGTCTAAAGATGACTTGAACTATCAGCTCGAGGACCAACTGGCTGCAAAAGAGCAGATTGAGTTACAAATTACCGGCACTGCCGATACGCCCGAGAATCAGATGGAGCTTGTGTCCCTTGCGGAGCAGCAGGCCAGTATAAATGACCAGATTGATATGCTCCAGACAGCACTGGACAAAGAAATCTACATTAACTCTGAGGGCTCTTACCTGACCGATATTCTGAGTGGTCTCCCTGCGTTGAAGGCAGATATCCGTGCACTCGAAGTGGCCGAGGCACAGTCGCCGAACGCGGCACAGGAGAATTCGCTTCTGGTCAAAAAACAGCTGGTCTCTGATTATCAGGCGATACTCGACAGCAAGGATTTCAAGGAGTATGTCAGGATAGAATCTGATTCCATTAACAATGACAACACCCTCAGCACAAGTGAAAAAGACATTCAGATCGAGTATTATTCACTATGGTACAAGCTTGATCCAAACGGGATGAGTCAAGCCCGTGATGCTGCACAGAGTGTTACGGATATGAAGCGCTCATTAATTGATGAAATAGATTATACAAGTATGAGTCAAGGAATGACTCCCATGACGCCCAGTCAGATCAGCGACATGGAGAATCGACTGGCCGTTGCAGAATACAAGATTCAAAACAACTGCCTGAACCTTTCCGACTCAGTGGGTTACAGCTGGGGTTCCCTGGATACCGTATTCATGTTCGGGATCTATGTCATAGCACTCATGATGCTTGTCCTGGCGGGCGGTGCCATGTCGCAGGAGATATCATCAGGTTCGATCAAATCACTGATCATTGCACCTGTTAAGCGCTGGAAAATATTCACCGCCAAATTATTATCCCTGCTAAGCGTAGGGTTACTGGCTCTTGCGGTATTATATATCTTTGGTATGCTGGCCCAAGGGCTGTTCTTCGGATTCAGCAGCATTCCGTATGTATATGCCAGCCATGGCGTTGCTGCTTCGATTCCATTTGGTTTTTACCAGATTCTTTCCCTTCTGGTGAGCTATATCGACATTATCGTCTACACCGTTTTTGCTTTCATGCTGTCCGTCCTGACTAGAAATACTGCTGTAGCGGTCGGGATTTCTATCGCCGCTTATTTTGGCGGCAGTACAGCTTTGAACAAAATGATGGAGCTTCCTTCATACGAATGGCTAAATTTCATTCCCTTCGCCAGCATGAGTCTGAACGGACGGGTCTTCCCCTTCGCCAGCATGATGCTTTCCCTTTCCAATATGGATTCCGGGCTAAAGTCAGCATCAGCATTTAAAGCGCCGGGCGTTACCTTTTCTCTCATTTACCTGGCCGTCCTCCTGTTCTGCATGACCTATACAGGACTGGATTCCTTTAACCGGAGGGATTTGAAATAACAGATTCTGCTGAGCATGTCCAGCAGATACTTCCCGAAAGGCATTTTCGAATTTTGATTCAAATCACGGATATCCCCCGCTGTTCCCCTTACAATATAACTAACACAAGGAACAAAACAGTCAGATGACTGTTGCATGAGGAGGATATTTTATATGAATAAGACAATTGAGATTAACGGGCAGACGCACCTCGGTGAACTGGTGACGTTTTTCCCTGATATTACTTCACGACTGAACGATCTTCACATCGATTATTGCTGCCAGGGTGACCGCACGCTGGACGCTGCTATGATGGAGGCGGGGCTTACGGCGGATTTTGTTGAGGAAGTTAAGGCGTCGTATTTGTCGTACCTGAACAGGCCGGACAAGACGCTTCCGGTTACTGAGTTGACAGACCGGCAGCTGATTGACCTGATTCTCGAGATCCATCATGCGTCGGAGCGCGCTCTGTGGCTGGAACTGGATGGGCTCGTGAACAAGATCCTTCTGGTTCATTACGAACACGGAAAAGACCAGTTGCTGCAGCTTCATCGGAGCTTCAGTGAGTTGAAGATGGAACTGGAGGAGCATTTCGCCAAAGAAGAAGAGGAACTTTTCCCGGCTATGCTCAGAGAAGAGAAGACGGATGAAGACCGGGCTGCGATCCGTTCGCTGCTTCTTAAGCTTGAGAGTGAACACGACGGCGCCGGAGGGATCATCAAGAAGATTATCAGGGATACTGATGATTTCACGCCGCCGGATTATGCCTGCCCCACGATGAAGGCCGTGTATCGGAAGCTCCATGAGCTGGCGGACGACATTTTCCTTCATATTGCGAAGGAAAACAGCGTGCTTTTCAAGAGATACGAGTAGGCGGCATTCGGTGAGGTCTATATAGGGAACATTGATAGGAAGATGTATAAGTATTAAAATACATGTGCAACTATGAAATACATGATTGCACATGTATTTTTCTGTTTTTTAATTCTACTGTAAAAATAGCAGGGAGATTTCTGGCACAGATCTATGAGCGATTTGTTTTCAAGAAAGAAGGTTTCTAAAATGAAGCAATCTATAGTTCATATAGCATTAGTTGTAAATGATTATGATGAGGCAATTGAGTATTATACAAAAAAACTTCATTTTACATTGGTAGAAGATTCATACCAACCTGAGCAGGACAAAAGATGGGTGGTAGTATCCCCGCCAGGATCATCTGGAACAACAATATTACTTGCAAGGGCTTCAAAACCCGAACAGAAATTTTTCGTTGGAAATCAGGCGGGCGGCAGAATATTTCTGTTCCTTGGGACCGATGATTTTTGGAGAGATTATACTGACATGACTGCAAATGGAATTGAGTTTGTTAGAAAACCTAAAGAACAAGACTATGGGATTGTAGCAGTATTTCAGGATTTATATGGGAACCTGTGGGATTTGGTTCAGTTTAATGAGAATCATCCAATGTACAAACGAGTAAAATAAGAAAAATATCTTCTTTTCAACTCACGGTAATCATCTGGCTTGTGCTGTTAGAACCGCCTGCGTTTGTGACGGTGAGTGTGGCGGTGTAGATGCCAGGAGTTGTATAAGTGTATGTGGCGACATTGTCAGCCATATTATCCGCAGTACCGTCTCCATCGAAATCCCAGATTACCATATCAACGGAGCCGGAAGACGTATTTGTGAAGGTAACCGTAAGCGGTTCGCTTCCGCTGGCAGGATCGCATATGAAGCCGGCTACCGGAGCATTCGGAATTGATGGGCTCACGGTAATCATCTGGCTTGTACTGTTGGAACCGCCTGCGTTTGTGACGGTGAGCGTGGCGGTGTAGGATCCAGGAGTTGTATAAGTGAATGTGGTGGTATTGTCCGTCGTATTATCCGCAGAACCGTCTCCATTGAAATCCCAGATCAACGTATCAACGGAACCTGTGGAATTATTGGTGAAGGTAACCGTAAGCGGTTCGCTTCCGCTGGCAGGATCGCATATGAAGCCGGCTACCGGAGCATTCGGAATTGATGGGCTCACGGTAATCATCTGGCTTATGCTGTTGGAACCGCCTGCGTTTGTGACAGTGAGCGTGGCGGTGTAGGATCCAGGAGTTGTATAAGTGAATGTGGTGGTATTGTCCGTCGTATTATCCGCAGTGCCGTCGCCATTGAAATCCCAGATCAACGTATCAACGGAGCCTGTGGAATTATTGGTGAAGTTAACCGTAAGCGGATCGCTTCCGCTGTCAGGATCGCAGGTGAAGCTGGCTACCGGTGCATCCGGTAATGCAGGGATCACGGTAATTACCTGGCTTGTGCTGTTGGACCCTCCTGCGTTTGTGACGGTGAGCGTGGCAGTATAGGATCCAGGAGTTGTATACGTGAATGAGGTGGTATTGTTGGTCGTGTTATCCGCAGTACCGTCGCCGTTGAAATCCCAGGACACTGTATCAACAGTGCCAGTTGACGTATTTGTGAAGGTAACCGTAAGCGGATCGCTCCCGCTGGCAGGATCGCAGGTGAAGCCGGCTACCGGTGCATCCGGCAGCAATGGGTTCACGGTAATCATCTGGCTTGTACTGTTAGAACCGCCTGCGTTTGTGACGGTAAGTGTGGCGGTGTAGGATCCAGGAGTTGTATAAGTGAATGTGGCGACATTGTCGGTCGTGTTATCCGCCGTACTATCCCCATCGAAATCCCAGGACAATGTATCAACAGTGCCGGTTGACGTATTGGTGAAGGTAACCGTAAGCGGATCGCTCCCGCTGGCAGGATCGCAGGTAAAGCCAGCTACTGGAGCATCCGGCAGAGATGGGCTCACAGTAATCATCTGGCTTGTGCTGTTGGAACCGCCTGCATTTGTGACGGTGAGCGTGGCATTGTAGATCCCGGGAGCATAAAAAGTGAATGTGGCGACATTATCCGTCGTGTTATCCGCAGTGCCGTCTCCATTGAAATCCCAAATCAACGTATCAACGGAGCCGGTGGACGTATTGGTGAAGGTAACCGTAAGTGGATCGCTCCCGCTGGAAGGATCGCAGGTAAAACCGGATACCGGAGCATTGGGCAGCGATGGGATCACAGTAATCGTTGGTGTCGGAGGCTCCGGTATCGTTGGGATCACAGTAATCGTTGGTATCGGTGGCTCCGGTATTGTTGGGATTACAGTAATCGTTGGTGTCGGTGGCACCGGTATCGTTGGGCTCACGGTAATCGTTGGTATCGGTGGTTCCGGTATTGTTGGGATCACGGTAATCGTTGGTATTGGTGGCTCCGGTATCGTAGGGCTCGCAGTAATAGTTGGTATCGGAGGCACCGGTATTGTTGGGCTCACGGTAATCGTTGGTGTCAGAGCATCGGTTATCACTGGGCTCACAGTAGTAGTCGGTACCGGAGCATCGATTATCAATGGGCTCACAGTAACACTTGGTTCCGGATCCTCCTGTATCGAAGTGATCGCGGTACTAGTTTGTTCTGGAGCATCCGGCATAGGAACAATTACTGAAACACTTGGCGTACCTGTAGGTGTGATGTTTTTTGCGTCAGATTTTGTGTAAATGAAATGATCTTTTTGACCCCAAATGAATAATATGATGAGAAGAGTCGAGAATAAAATGGCTATATAAACAAGCACATTCAAAGTCGGTAAATTTTTACGTCCTTTATTCCACAACTTCAATGGATAACTCCTTCATTTCTGTTAGGAGACGCTTCCATAAATCAAGCGCCCCATACCGTCGTTTTAAAAAAGTTATGGAAGCTTTTGCTTCCCGACAGGAACGAATCGTAGTTAACGAATCTTAGTTAACGAATCATAATTAGTGTTTCTGATTTTTATAATATCATCATTTATCTGTTTTATGTCGATTTTTACAAGGCTATTGTCTACTGTTTTTCTCTGTTTGCATGCTGATTTTCGCCGGTCAATCGAAAAGATACATCTTGAACCGGGGGACGGTCACGGTTATTAGTCCATACAATGAGAAAAGATGAATTAACGAACATGATATAATAGCCATATAGAAACAAAAGTTCTAAAATACAATCTCTTTTCAGGAAACGGTGACTTCTGCTGCGGTGTTCGCACGTAAGCAGTTTACATTACTTCTGGAGGTGATGATCTTGAAAGATCCATTAACCAAGCTGAGAATTTCGATAAGCTCGCTGCTGAGTGCTTTGTTTGTCGTGCTATCGCTGAGTGCCTGCAACGTCGGCCCTTCCGCCTCTGGTTCTGCAGCACCATCGGGCATTGAACTAACGGCGACATCGGCCGAGGTGCCGGGTTCAGCCGCTACTGAAGCATCTGAAGTAACTGAAATGACGGTTGCTTCGACGACGGCTCCCCCGACACCCACGCCGATCGAATTGGTCCTGCTGCCGCCGGTTGAGACTAACCCTCCGAACACAACCTATCAACCGGTCACGGCCGATCAGACTCGAGCGCCGGGCACAATCACGCAAACCCAGTATTCGGTCACGATTCTGACGGAAGACCTGATAAGTCCATGGGCGGTTGATGTTCTGCCGGATGGTCGGCTCGTGATCACTGAAAAGGCCGGAACTCTTCGCATTATGACGGCTGACGGAGGGCTCAGCGAGCCAATCGGCGGCTTCCCGGTCGTTGACGACCGGGGCCAGGGCGGACTTCTTGACGTCGCACCTGCACCGGACTTCGCATCCAGCCGGATGCTTTACTTCACACTTGCTGAGTTAACAGAACAAGGTTCGCTGACCGCGGTCGGTCGTGGACGCCTGTCCGATGACGAAAAAAGCATCGAAAATTTTGAAATCATCTGGCGCGCTGTCCCATATTATGATAACAGTAAGCATTTCGGCAGCCGCCTGGCCTTTGACCAGGACGGCAACATTTTCGTTACAACCGGCGAACGATCGGATCTGTCAACCCGCCCGAACGCACAGCTGCTTGACAACGGTTATGGCAAGGTGGTGCACATTACGCCCGATGGCGATCCGGTGCCCGGCAATCCGTTTATAGATGTGCCCGGCGCGTTGCCGGAGATATATTCCTACGGGCATCGTAATGTTCAAGGTCTGGCGATCCATCCGGAGACAGGAGAAGTCTGGATCAGCGAGATGGGGCCGCGCGGCGGTGACGAGTTGAATCTGATCAAAGCCGGCGGCAATTACGGTTGGCCGGCGATCAGCTACGGCATTGAATATTCCGGCGAACCCATTCCCGGCGGTCTAACTGTAATGGATGGCATGGAGCAGCCGGTGTACTACTGGGACCCCGTGCTGGCACCCGGTGGAATGACGTTCTACACCTCCGGTATAATTGCAGAATGGCAGGGCAATCTTTTCATTGGCGGCCTGGGCAGCCGGCACATTTCACGACTTGTTCTCGAAAACGGTCGCGTCGTGGCTGAAGAGTGGCTGCTGGTTGATGAGGGACAGCGATTCCGGGATGTCTGCGAGGGACTTGATGGTGCACTCTACACAGTCACTGACGGCGGGCTGCTTTACCGGATTGGCTGAGATGTGCAAAGGAAATATGCAAAAGGAATTTACAAAGCGAACTGGCAAATCGAGTCTTATTTGCAGTAAATCATGATGGCGTCGCGCAGGAACTCGGCGCAGCCCGGGGCGATGTCGTCGTAATATTTGCGGAAACGCGGATCGTCGACATAGGTCTGGGCTAATCCCATGTGTGCCTCTTTGGAATAATTCTTCCAGTAATAGCTGAGCCACTTCTTATGCATTTTGCAGACATTTTGGGCAAGTTCGCCGGCCGGATCGCCCTGCTCCAGGGCCTTTTTGAGGGCTTGGTTGATCAGAAGGGACAGGTCCTGCACCTCGGCGTATTTTTCGGGGGTGAGGCCCATGAGTTTGGCATTGCTGTCATCCACGGCCTGGTCGCCGAAGGATGTGCGGATTTCTTCGCCGTATTTTTTCTCATTCTCGTCAATCAGATTTTTCTTGATGCCTTCGAATTTTTCTTTGTCGCTCATTGTAATTTCTCCTTTCAAAGATGAGATAGTTTTTTGTACATTTGTGATCAGCAGATCGAGGCGGTCTCTTTTCACGATAAGGGCTGTCAGGTGGTGAGTTAGGGCAGAGGCACCGTCGTAGTCTTTTGCGTGCATAATCCGGCTGATTCCCTCAAGAGGCAGGCCGAGTTCGCGATAGAAAAGAATCTGCTGAAGGGAATCCACTTCGTTTTCGCCATAGACGCGATAGCCATTGCTGCTGATTCTCCGGGGAGACAGCAGCTTTATTTCGTCGTAGTAATGCAGCGTGCGGACACTGATGCCTGCCAGCTTTGCAAGTGCATGGATACTGTATTCCATTTCTATCCTCCGTGCTGATGGTCTCTTGTGTATGAGGTGCTTGTGATCACATACTTACTATAAACTATGACGCTGCGTAAAGGTCAATAGAGAATTTTGATTTAGGGATTTAAAATAAGAATTCTAAAACAGAAATTCTAAAACAAGAATTCTAAATAGGGAATACTAAAATAGGGAATTCTAAAATTGAAAAATGTGTCATTTGAATTGTAATATAATTATGACACTCACTCGCCTGTCGTAATACATCAGGAGGGGATTCTAATCACGCGGTCATAGCAATGTAAAGTGCCATAAATAGAATATAATTCTATTGACACTGCCGGCGTTTCTGTTATGATCATTTTATAGCGGGGTGGATACATGGACTTTTCAATATATCCAGTGAGTGACCGGTATTATAGCGGCTCTGAAAAGAAAATTGGTATTCTGATTAACGGTTCTCCATATATGCTGAAGTTTCAGAAGAAGGCCGCCTTTGGTATGCGATACAATCACATTTCAGAATATATCGGTTCTCACATATTTGCACTTTTAGGTTTTCCGACACAGGAGACTTACTTAGGAACCTATCTGGGTGAGCAGGTCGTTGCATGCAAGGATTTTATTGAGCCGGGAGTTCAATTTGTACCTTTCAACGATGTTGGGGAAAGTACGCTTGACCAAGATAAGGAGAGATACCAGTACTCTTACGAGGATATCATGAAGATGCTCCAGGATAATACCAAACTTACGCAGGTAGAAGAAACGATCCATTCTTTTTGGGAAATCTTTATTGTGGATGCTCTGCTCGGCAATTTTGACCGGCATGGCAGCAACTGGGGTTTTATTAAGACAAATAATATTTATTCACTTGCGCCTGTGTTCGATAATGGATCCTGTCTTTTCCCCGCTATGATGAACGAAGATGAGATGGAGTCTGTCATGGGTTCTGTAGAGGAAACCGAGAAGAGAGTCTTTACTTTTCCGACTTCCCAAATCATGCTTAATGGCAAAAAGAGCTCATACTTTGAAGTGATTCATAGCTGTGCGTTTCAGGAATGCAACATGGCGCTTAAATCGGTATATGAACGGCTCGATTTGCAGCGCATTTTCGCATTGGTTGATGAGACGCCGTTCATCAGTGAAATCCACAAACGCTTTTACAAGCACATGCTCTCGGCTCGCTTTATACTTATCATAAAAGAGACGTACGACTTGCTGCCAAAGGATAAAATATGAAGAAGATAATAACGACGGCCATGATTTGCCTGGATGACAACTTTGGATTTTCCTACAGCGTTTCAAAAATAGAATATGTGCTGCGTGATGATGAAAGCTTTTCATATATCTTTACGCCGAACTACAGTGTAATAGACTTGCTGACAAGCGACCTGTTTCAGGGCATTCCCGGATTGGATCTTGATCTCAGGAAGACTCAGTATGTACGTGAGAATGTAACACCGGTTTTTATCAGTGAACGGACACCCGGTGAGAACAGGGAGGATCTCTGGAAATTACTTGAAGACAACAATATGGAATATCTGAACAGGCTGGAATGGCTTATCAAGACGGATTCCAGATACAGTGGAGACCGCCTCTATGCAGTGCGGTGGAATGCCGATGATGACAGGCACTTCGTAGATTATACAGACATAGAGACGGCGAATGTAAGGTCCGCTGCTGTCATTTCACAGATCCTTCAAGCAATCTGTGCCGGTAATGATATAAAGGCAGCTAATTTTATGATTAACGACAGCAATAGAAAAGGCTACTATTCCCTTCTGATGAGCCTATATAGAAAGGAAAAGAGTTTCATTGAAAAGAGGCGGGCAGACGGTATCAAGAAGTCTGCGGCTGAAGGGAATTACCGCGGCAGAACCCCTGTTCAAATTGATGACACAAAGCTCTTTGAAGTTATAGCAAAATACAGAAGCGGGAAGATAACCTTACAGGAAGCGATTGCGGCACTTAGCGTGAGCAGGAGTACTTTTTTCAGGATTCTCAGAAGGAGGCAGAACAATGAGTAAATATGAATCGGTTTCCAGACAGGCCGGGAAGCGGCGCTGGACGATACTGCTGGGAGGATTTCTTCTCTCGCTGGTAGGCGGCATGAGTTATGCATGGGGATCTTTTGTGGTTCCCCTTGTTAATGACTGGGGGTGGACGGCCGCAGAGGCGACCTTGCCGCTGACTGTTCTGATCATCGTTTTTGCCTTGACCATGATACCGGCCGGTTGGCTGCAGGACAAATTCGGGCCCCGCAAAACAGCGACAGTGGGAGCCGTTCTTTTCCTTGTGGGGTACAGTCTGGCTGGACTCTTACGGTACATACGCTCGCACACTTGGCTTATCCTGACGTATGGAATTGTTGTCGGCTTAGCCTGCGGCCTGACATACGCCTGCATTGCACCGACAGCCCGTAAGTGGTTTACGGATCGGCCGGGATTCGCTGTCTCGACTTCCGTTATGGGATTTGGGCTTGCTGCCGTGCTTCTGGCCCCGCTCAAGAAGTTGATGATCAACGCTATGGGAGTCGATGGGACCTTGTTCGTATTGGGCGGGTTCGCATTTGCTGCGGCTATCGTAGGTGCAAGCCTTTTGAAAAATCCTCCTGATGACTGGACGCCTCCTCAACGAGCCGAATCTAAAATCAGGATTCGTCCGCCCATGCTCAAGAAAACCCCGGAAGTGACCTCGAGTGTTACCCCGAGAGTTACCCCGAATGTTATTTCCGAAGTGACCCCGCGTGTTACCCCGAATGTTACTCCGAGGGAGTTTATACGGACGCCGATTTTCTATGGCCTTTGGCTGGCTCTTGCTGCTGTTATAGGGGGTGGCTTGACAGCGATTGGATTGCTAAGTGCTTTTGGGGAGTTGGAGTTAGGACTGTCTCCCACCCAGGCCACGCTGGCTGTCTCACTTTTTTCCCTGGTGAACGGATTAGGCCGTCCATTCGCAGGGGCGCTTGCTGACCGGATCGGTACGATGCGCGTCATGATGATTGTGTATATCCTGCAATCCGTGGTGTTCCTTACCTTTCCGTGGGTGGCTACAAACTATCCGCTTCTGCTTTTGTGTTCCATTTTCCTGGGTGCAGGATATGCGGTTACATTTGCCCTTTTCCCGGTTGTTGTAGCGGCAAGATTTGGGACCAGACATCTGGGTGTGAACTACGGTCTTGTATTCAGCGCATTTGGGATGGGAGCTGTGACCAGCTTTTTAGGTACGACACTTCTGGATACTACCGGATCCTTCACACCGGCATTCCTTTTAGCCGGGATTACTACAGCGGTTGGGCTCATTCTCCTGATTGCACTTCGAAAAAAACTGACAATCCAATAAGTGTCCAATAAAGGTCCACTAAAGGTCTATTAAGTGTTTATTAAGGCGGCCACGAGACTCCATGTTGAAAAATGCAATATATAGTTGACATTTAGAATTGTATAAAGTACAATTTTCAATATAGGAGGTGAGGCATTTGTGAAGAACAAAAAAATGAAAATTGCAAGAATCGAGAGTGATGTTTCACAGGAGCAGTTAGCCGAAATGGCAGGCGTTACTCGACAGACAATTAGTCTGATTGAATCCGGCAATTATAATCCCTCACTTAAGTTGTGTATTGATATCTGCAAAGCACTTAATAGAACCTTAAATGATTTATTTTGGGAGGAATGATTATGAACACCGAAAAAATTGTCAAAGAAGCAAGAATCATTATGATTATTGGCCTCATAGTGGGTGCTGTGTTACTCGGACTGGGAATTGCCTTCAGTGTAATGGATGTAAGCTTCATTTCGAACAAAAAAGCACTTATCGGATTGTCCTTTATGCCGTTTGCTGTAGCTGTTATCTATTACCTGAAACTTTCGGGAATTAAGAAGACCCCGCAAAAGATGAAGAATATTATTATCAGCGAAAATGATGAAAGACTAGTAGCACTGAAGAATGAAGCCGATGCAAAAGCATTTAAAATTGTCCAGGCGACCATTTTCTTAAGCTACATGGGTTATACGTTGATGGTACCGGAAGATATTTTTGAATCTGTTGGCTGGTGGATTTTGATGGGCCTTCTATTTATAACATTCATGTCCCAGGGATTACTCGCTGCGAGAGCGATGAAAAATCCAAAGTCTGAAGAATAAGAAGAGGAACCTGCGAACAAATAGGGCGTGATTCTCAAGCACTGCGAATAGGCACTTTCGGCCAAAGTCTGTATAGCGAAGTCTGTATAGCGAACGTTGATAATAGAAAATATAAGGATTAAAATACATGTGCAATGAATGAATACATCATTGCATATGTTTTTCTTATTTCTATAAAAAAAACAGGTAGCTCAGATAGTGCCAATAGAACAAATAACGCAAATAATGCTAATTATTCTGATTCGACTGTATCAACGGAGGGTCACGCCATGGATTACCCCAGAATCTACCTTGCCATCGACAACTGCTTTGCATCCAAGCGCTGGACGAAGCCTGCTGAATGGACGAAGGTGATTGCCGACCTGGGTCTTTTCTATATTGAAGCTAGTGCGGATACAGAATCTGATCCGCTGTTTATGGACCCGGCATATCTTGAGGACTGGATTGAAGAAGTCAAAGTGCATTCCGCCATCAACGGGGTCCGTGTTGTCAATCTCTATTCAGGTCATGGAACCTACTCCACGTTAGGCCTGACGCATACGGATGTCCGCGTGCGTGAAAGAATGCAGCACCAGTGGCTGGAGCCTCTGCTGCTTATGGCAGAGAAGCTCGAGGCAGGTGTCGGTTTCTATTGTCATGCTTTTAATGACAGCGTGCTTCAGAACAAAAGAGAGTATAGAGAGATGGAGCGGGATTTGTTCGATCGCCTCAAGGACCTGGCTCTTTTGGCCAAAGAACACGGCCAATTGATTATCGGCGTTGAGCAGATGTACTCGCCCCATCAGATCCCCTGGACGATAAAGGGGACGAGAACTTTGCTGGAAGATGTATATTCACAGGGTGGGAATCCGTTCTATGTGACAATTGATACCGGACACCAGACGGGTCAGGACAAATTCAGACGCCCGACTACAGTTGAAATCCGTTCGGTTCTTATGGGTACCGATGACTCTGCAAAAGACACCGATATGATTTGGCTCGGCCCGCAGGTGTGTTATGAATTACTGGAAAAATTCAAAATCGGGCAAATTGACCTTGAAGCCTGTCTCTCCGAAATGAATCAGGAAATGGACAAGTTCTCTCATCTATTTTCGAACATCGGTGATGGGAATACATACAATTGGCTGGAAAAATTTGGCTGCTATTCACCCATCATCCACTTACAGCAGACAGACGGCAAATCGTCATCCCATATGCCCTTTACAGCTAAGGCAAACTCCATGGGAAAAATATCCGGTGAGCAGCTGCTGAACGCGCTTGCTGTATCCTATCAGCAGGCAGCGGATGCCAGGATGCCGGAAAAGTGCAGGGATATTTATCTGACGCTTGAGATGTTCTCCAGCACGGCATCGATCAACTATAACACCCTCAAAGACTTGAAAGAGTCCGTTGCCTATTGGAGGCAGTTCATTCCCGAAGACGGCCTGACGCTCGATCAGCTTATGGCGCTCCCGATAATGAAAAAAGACATATAATAAAGGCGTAAGGCACAACAGGTATTGTAACGACCGCAGGTACGACGTCTAATTCTTGATTTTTTCAACAGTAAACTCACATGCCTCTTCGAACTGATACAAATCTCCGTCATATGTCATCAGATATATGTTCTCATCGTCTGTCCCGAAATTGCTTGACGTGTACGAGGACGCTTCTCCTGTGTTCAAATCATACACAGTCGTGGTATCCAGGCCGCTCAAGATAAGGTGCTGGCTGGACTTTTGTATGAACGAATAGTAGGCCTTATCAATGTTTACGATCTCTGTAAACTCCATGTTCTGGGAATCAAACTGATAAACCGCATTATTTTCCGAGCGAAAAAGAGGATTTTCCAGCACGCAGACAGGTGCGGTAAGCTCGGCTTTTTTAAATTCATGACTTCTCGTGCGGATGCTTTCGTATAGACGATAGCCGTTGTTGAGAAGATCCTTTTCCGCGACGACCACATGCGAATCAATGTCCAGTCTGATGATTTTTTCGGAAGTAATCAGGAAGATAGAATTGTCCTGAGTAAATACAAAATTGTCCTCACTTACGTTGACGGCACCGGCAGTGTCAGCAGTATCGGCAGTATCAGCGGGATATGTGTAGATGACCGTACTGTCTTCATACAGACAGGTATTGTTTTCGCTGTCGGTGCCTAGAAAATAGACTTTGCTATTATCTCTTGAGTAGTAGTAAGAGGTTATCCCGAAAAAGGGCAGGATCTTTTCACTGCTTACCGTTCCGTCTTCAAGATCGAGTGTTGCCAGATATACATGCGCTTCTTCGAGGTAATTGTTCTCGTATTCGGCGATGACTTTTCCATCAGAGAGCGTCTCTGGGATCAGATACAGATATTTGTCATCCACAACATCGAGAATCTCACCGGTTTCAATATTGATTTTCTTTACACCCTGGTCGAATGTTGTGTAGTAATACGCATAGCCGTCATAAATGAAATACAATTCAGCATAACGCAGCTTGTCGGATTGAGAGATGATTCTCATATCATTGCCTTGCAGGTCTGTGCTGAAAAAAGTATCTTCGCCGTTTCCGTTCATGTCGAACAGGTATGCATATATCCTGTCATCATGAAAAAGATACCAGTTGTCGACATACTGTTCTACGGCGTTCATATCCGGGCGGGCAATTGTGTCCAGCATGTCCTGTCCGGAGGGATTGGCCGCTTGCAGACTGCATCCGCTTTGAAAAATTGCTGACAGCACAATGATAAAAAGAATTAGAAATTTCTTCATAATACCTCGGTATTCAGTATTCAGCATTTCGCATTTCACAGAAATTGAACGGCTAATTTCTGACTTAAGATGCGGCAGGATAATCACTTTGGAATAGATTATCTTACTAAAAAATGACTGATCTACTTTCCATACAAATAGTTCTGCGAGGTGGCATTGTGAAGGAAAATAACCCCATTTACGTAAAGCTGCTCAAAACAATCCTGTGGATATACATTATCCTCTGTGTCGTAATAGCGGGTGTGAATTATGGATATGCCGACAAAGCGCCTGAGAACGTGGCGAAAATTATAACATGGGTATGGATGATCTATGAAAACTGGATAAAAACGCTCTTTATTCTGATCTGCTCGTTCCTGACTCTGAAAATCATCGGTTCGTCAAAAAGAACGAAGATGAGGAAAAGAAATCTGATCGGCCTTATCATAGCGGCCCTGATCATACATGTTGTTACCCCTCTGATTGTTTACAATTATGAATTGTATTTCTATGCCATGCCCTTGCCGTGGACTACGACCCCGCTGCAGCTGCTGGATTCAAATTCATCTTTTTATCAAAGTACAATCGCAGCCTGGGGACCTGCCGGAATCGTATCGGCACTCATTTTTTTCGTCTGTATCAGTGTTATCATCTTCGTCGGAACACTGCTTTTTGGCCGGAGGCTGCAGTGTTCATCGATTTGTCTTTTTAATGGTTTTGCGGCAGAAGTCTTTGAACCGGTTATTCCTCTGATTGGCAAAAAGAAGAAGCTTAAACTGGGAACTCTCCGGATTCTGTCCATTCTCAGATGGCTGTTTTTAGCTGCTGCGCTGTTTTTTGTTCTCTGCTGGATTCTCTATCTGTTTGGATTTATTTTAGCCGAAGATATCGCTGTTGTCGCGAAAATCGAGACGTATAAATACCTCGCCGGAGAACTCATGATGATGATGTTTTTCTGGATAGCATTCACCGGGCGGGGTTACTGTTATTTCTGTCCGCTGGGGACTTCTCTCAGCCTTCTGGCCTTCTTCGCTGACCAGAAAATAACAACCGATAATACAAAATGTATATCCTGCAATAAATGTAATGATGCCTGTCCAATGTCGATTGACATTAAGGGAAAAACCGTCGATGGGATTCCTGTTAAAGATATCAAATGCGTCGGATGCGGCCATTGCATTGATGCATGCCCAACCCAAAATCTTAGTTATTCAACGAGGTTTATAGATACAGTATTTTCGAAGGGGAAATCTTTATGAGAGCCGTTGTACAAAGGGTCAATCGGGCTTCTGTCAGCATCGAAAGCCTCGTGACCGGTGATATCGGGCGGGGGTATTTGATTTTGCTGGGTGTCGGCAAAGAAGATAATGAGGCAACTGCCGAAAAGTTGTGGCAGAAGATATGGAAGCTGCGTATTTTCCAGGATGAGCAGGGGAAGACGAATCTTGATCTGGCCGCCGTCGGGGGCAGTGTCCTGATTGTGTCGCAATTTACGCTTTTTGCCAACTGCAGGAAGGGAAATCGTCCTAGTTTCATTGAGTCGGCTCCGCCGGCTGACGGCGAGCGGTTATATAGATATTTTGTCGGGCTCGCAGAAACAGTCATTCCTCATGTGGCGACAGGAATTTTCGGCGCCGATATGAAAGTTGAGCTGGTCAATGACGGTCCGTTTACCGTGGTTCTGGATACGGATCAATTGTAGAAATGTAACTGAGTGTGCATAATAATAATAATAATAATAAATGCATTAGATGCTACATAAATTATAAATATGCAATTATGGATGCATAAAAATCGTGGTTAGAATGATCAATTATATGCATAAAGTAAACAAATGCATCAAATGGTGCATAAAAACAATAAATGCATAATAAGATGCATAATTGTTGCTTTTCGATCGGGAAGCGTGTAGAATAGGAAGAGCAGAGGAGGTATGCCATATGTTTTTTTCCTTCAAAAATGATTCGTATATAGCCATTATTGGGGATATGAAGAATTCCAAAATAATGAATGACAGAAATAGTATCCAGAATGGATTAAAAAGTACACTTCATAAAATAAATGAAAAATACAGCAAAGATATTTCTGCCAAATTTATGATTACTCTGGGAGATGAATTCCAGGGCCTTCTTCATGCGGGCGGCGATGTGATGTACATTATCGAAGAAATACAAACTGAGATGTATCCGGTTGCCATTCGCTTCGGGATTGGCGTCGGGTCCATAACGACAGATATAAATGTTGAGATGGCCATAGGCGCGGACGGGCCGGGGTACTATAAAGCAAGACAGGCGATCGAGTTTTTGAAAGAAAATGAACTGAAAAACATGACGCA
>Ga0209100_1000225_pt1 | contig 59808 bp, 51 predicted proteins | sample lystaG_FD_185480 | JGI IMG/M metagenome (GOLD analysis project Ga0209100, IMG submission 185480) | Glacier valley bacterial and archeal communities from Borup Fiord, Nunavut, Canada, to study Microbial Dark Matter (Phase II) -... | ecosystem: Environmental > Aquatic > Freshwater > Ice > Glacier ... | reverse complement strand
CTCCCCTGCCCCCCATCTCCCTACCTCAGAGCGACGAGGCACGAACAGCACAGCCGAACACCCACCCCCTCACTCGAGGGGGATTTCGCCTTTCAGGAGCACAAAGTTTTCCACCCCATCTCCCCCGCACCCCCACTCCCCGGAGGCCCCCATTGGACACCCCCGTTTTTAAGGGCCGCACGCTGCCCTGGCTTTTCCTGCTGCCCTCGTTGGTCATCCTGGCCGTATTCCTGTACTACCCAGCAGTGCAAACCCTGCGGCTGAGCGCCACCTCGAGCAATCTGATTACGGGCAACACCCGTTTCGTAGGCTGGGACAACTTTCTCGAGCTGGTGCGCGACCCCAGTTACCTGCAAAGCATCGGCTTGACCCTACTCTTTGGCGTGCTGGTGGTCACTCTGGGCCTGCTCTCGAGCCTGAGTCTGGCCCTGCTGGCCTCGAGCGTGCGGCGCGGGGGTCGCTGGTATCGTCTGGCGCTGATTTACCCCTACGCGCTGTCTCCGGCTATTGCGGGCACACTGTTTCTGTTTTTGTTCAACCCCGAGGTGGGCATGGTCAACGCTTTCCTGAACGACCTGTTCGGCATTCGTCCGCGCTGGCTGGACACCCCGAGTCTGGCCTTCGGATTGGTGGTGATGGCAGCGGTGTGGAAGAACGTGGGCTACAACGTGGCTTTTTACATTGCCGCCATTCAGAACCTGCCCAAAGACGTGCTCGAGGCTGCCCGCATAGATGGGGCCTCGAGCTTCACCCTGTTCTGGCGCATCGTCTTTCCGCTGCTTTCGCCGATGACCTTTTTTCTGGTGTTCGCCAACCTGACCTACGCGCTGTTCGACAGCTTTGGTCTGGTGGATATTTTGACTCGAGGCGGTCCAGTGGCCGGCAACGGCGGGGCGACCAGTTTCCTGATTTTCCGGCTCTACACCGACGGTATCGAAAACTATAAAACTGGCTTTGGTGCGGCGCAGGCGGTGCTGATGTTCTTCGGGGTGGCACTCATCACCCTGGCGCAGTTTCGCTTTGCCGGAAGGCGGGTGCAGTATGGCAGCTAAAGTGGGAGTTCGCTCGAGCGAACAACGCACCTTGCGTTTCGACTGGCTCGAGCTGGGACGGCACGCCGTTTTAATCGTGGCCTGCCTCATCATCGCTTTTCCGCTGCTGGCTGCGCTCATCAAAGGCACCCAGACTGGCGCGATGGTCACTGGCTCGAGCCTTGCGTTGGGCGGGCATTTTTGGAGCAACATCACCGAAGCTTGGACCAGTGCCAACCTGGGCATCTACATGCGAAATTCGCTGATTATCGCGGTGTGCGTGACGCTGGGTAAAACCGTGCTTTCGCTGCTGGCCGCTCTGGCCTTCGTGTACTTCCGCTTTCCGTTGCGCGGCGTGATATTCACCCTGGTGCTGTTTTCGCTGATGTTGCCCTCCGACATTTTGATTGTGGCCCTGTTCGATGTGGTCACCAAGCTGGGCTGGACCAATACCTACCCCGCCGTCATCGTGCCTTTTCTGGCCTCGGCTACGGGTGTGTTTTTGTTTCGGCAGCAGTTTATGCAAATTCCACCCTCGCTGGCCGAAGCCGCCCGCATAGACGGGGCGGGGCCGCTGCGCTTCCTGTGGCACGTACTCATACCGCTCAGCGTCAACACCATCGGAGCGCTGGCGGTGATTCAGTTCGTCTCGGCCTGGGACCAGTACCTGTGGCCGCTGGTCATCATCCGCGACGAGGCGCATCAGGTGGTGCAGGTCGGCCTCAAAGGGCTATCCAGCGCTGCCGAGGGCCAGAACTGGGGCATCGTGATGGCTGGGGCGGTGGTCAGCATTATTCCACCCCTCATCGTGTTTACCGCGCTGCAAGAGCAGTTCAGCAAGGGATTTGCACTGGGAACCGATAAATAGACTTCTTTCAGAAGTTGCAATGAGTGATAAGTGATTTCTGACACGTCCTGCACTTTATAGAATTCGGACCTATGAAAGAGGTCAAATAAGCTCGAGCAACTCTCCAAAAGGCATCAGAAAGAGGGACCCACTCGAGCGGGTCCCTCTTTTCAAATCTATCGGCTCAGAACAGCGGCCACAGTGCTCGAGCACTTTTAGCCCCGCCCAGCAGCGGCAGTCCGAAGCCCTCCTCGAGCGTGCGGAGCAGTGAATAGTGGTTGAAAGGCAAATCCGAGGTACGTGGCTTGGCGTTACTTCCGGAAATCACCAGGGTCAGGATGTGTCCACCCGCCTCGAGCGCACTGGGCGGGGTGCGGCGGTTCTCTAAGTCGCCCTCGTCGAAGGTCAGCACCAGGGCGGAGTTTTGGGTCCAGGCTTTGGAAGCCATGATGTCGGAAACCAGCTTGCCCACGTAAGCGTCGCCCTTTTTGAGCAGCGAACTGCGTCCCACACACCCCGGCGCGCCGTGCATGTCGTTGCACTGGTTGGGCACGATGTAGAGCAGGGCCGGGGCTTTAGGGCTTTTCAGGTCCGCATAGAGCTGCTCGAACGGCACCACATTTTTTGCTCGAGCGGTGGTCTGAATGCTCTCAAACAATAAAAACGGATTGTGTTTCTTGGCGTAAAGGATGTCCGGTACGGTGTAGAGCACCCCAGAACCCGCCTGGGGGATGCTCTCCATGTAGGCTTTCCAGCCTTTTCCGGCCTTCTCGAGCTGGTCCATCAGGGTCGGGCCGACCAGAGAGCGGCTCGAGTCGTCGTCGTCAATGCCGTACAGGTCGCCGGAAATCATGGCCACGTAGTTGCCCATGCTGGGATGAACCAGGCCCCAGTAGTTGGTGGCCAGACCGCCCTGCTTAATCAGGGCATTGATTTTGGGCAGGTCGGGGTTGCCCACCACCGACTCGAAATTCTTGTTCTCGAGCACGACGACGAACACCCGCTCGAGGGGGATGGGTTTAGGAGTGGACGCAGCTCGAGCGGGTGCGGTGAGAAAGAGCAGCGGGGCGAGCAGAAGTAGAGTTTGGAGGGGGTTCATAGACACACTCGAGGAAATGATGAAAGAGACTTTTACGAAGCATAAGCCGTCAACTCAAGCTCGAGCGTTCAAGCGGGTTTGAACCCACGCCCAGGCAGCCCGGACAGGGAGTAGGGACAGCGCCAGTATCCACAGCGCCGCCAAGCACCACGCCGCTAGGATATCCGACGGGAAATGAACGCCCAGATACACCCTCGAGAGACCGACTAAGACGGTGAACGCACCGCCCAACAGCAGCACCGGAATGCGCCAGCGGGTGTTCCAACACCACAGCAAAGCCGCGCCCAGCAACACGGCGGTGAACATCGCGTGACCGCTGGGAAAGCTGTAGTCGGTCTCGGGAATCAGCGTGGTCCACAGCGCGGGCCTCGAGCGGTGAAACACCTCTTTGAGCAGCAGGTCAATGACCTCGGCCCCGCCTGCAATGATTAGCAGTGCGGCAGCTTCTCGAAAGCGGCGGGTCAAGCACAGCGCCAGCAGCGTCAGGGCCAGCAAGCCCGCCATCTCGGGAGGGTCGCTGAGCGTGGTGAGGGTCAGCATGATTTGGTCGAGAGTGGGCGTAGCGTTTGCGTGTAGCCAGCGCAAGGGGACCACATCGAAACCGAGCGCGGGGTGTGACCACGCGGCCTGAGCCAGCCCACCCAGAACCAGCAAGAGCGCGACCATCAGGGCGATTCGCAAAGTGGGGCGCTCGAGCCTCGAGTGGAGTGGGCCAGATGAGTTTGAGTGGCTCGAGTGGGTTTGGGTGAGGGCCACCCCTCGAGCGGTGGGAAGGTCCGGGTCGGGTGGAAGCAGGGACATAGTGAAAGGCTACTCCAGTGTGGTTTAGCGTGGGTAAAGGGGGCGCTCGAGAAGGTACACAGGACCTCTATCTCAACCGATTCAAAAAGAAAAAGACGCTCAAGAAAGCGTCTTTTTCCCATCACTTCACAAACTCGAGCGGGCCTCAATCCCTCAAAGCTCGAGGGTGCTCATATCCGAAACCACCATGCGGTACACGATAGGCGCGGTTTTGTTGCCGCGCACCACGGTTTTACGGCCCACCAAGCATTCACGCATCCGGGCGGGTACGCTCTCGAGAATGGCGTCCTCACCAATCACGCTGTACTCGAGTTCGACATCGGTTAACACCGCTCCCGCGCCGATGCTGGTGTGCGGACCGACGTAAACCCCCTCGAGCTGCGCCCCGGCTCCAATGCTGGCAGGACCCACAATGGTCGAATTGCGAATGATGGCACCCTCACAAATCTGCACCCGGCCCAACACCTGGCTATTCTCTACCGTGCCGCGCTGGTGAACCTCAATGCGCTCGAGCAGCAACCTGTTGGCCTCGAGCAAATCTTCAGGGCGTCTGGTGTCCTTCCACCAGCCCTGTACTTCGATGCCGCGCACCACTTTGCCCGAGGAAATCATGTTCTGGAGCGCGTCGGTGAGTTCGTACTCCCCGCGTGCCGACGGCTCGAGCGCGTCAATAATCGGATGAATCGCTTGACTGAAGCAATATACCCCAGCGATGGCCAAATCCGAGGGTGGAAGGTCGGGCTTCTCGACCAGACGCTCGAGTCGGCCCTGCGCGTTCATCACCGCTACCCCGAACTGACGAGGGTCAGGAACGCGAACCAGCGCGATGGTGGCGTCGCAATCGGTGGCATTGAAAGCGTCCACATAGCGCCCAATACCACCCTCGAACAAGTTATCGCCCAGGTATACGCAGAAATCATCATCGCCCAGAAAATCCTGAGCGCACCGAATAGCGTGGGCCAGTCCCAGTTGCTCGGTCTGACAAATCAGGGTGATGTTGGCCTCTACCAGTCCCATCACCTCTCGAGCGATTTCATCCTGATTGCTCTCCGAGACCACAATCCCGATTTCAGAAATGCCCACCTCGACCAAATTGCGAAGCGCGTAGGCCAGGATGGGCTGATTAGCCACCCGCAGCAGTGGCTTGGCTCGAGTGTAGGTGAGCGGGCGAAGGCGGGTTCCACGGCCAGCGGCCAGAATAAGTGCTTTCATGGTCAACTCCTTAAAGGGTAAAGACAAAGGTCCCGATGAATGGACCTCGCTCGAGTTCTGGAAAAGACTTAAAATGAAGAGGCCAAATAGATAGTTTGGAGGCTTGTTTCTACTGTGCTAAGCACTAAAGCATTTTGCGGAAGTATTGAGCCAGGGGCGAAATACTTCCCGACTAAAAGGAGTGGCAACAGGAAGGCGTTTTTCGCGAGAGCGGACAGGCCCGATAGGTGCCGCTTTGTCCAAGACATGGAGCCAGCCGAAACGAAGCGGCCCAGCCCGACAGGTGCTGCCTTTGGGCCAAGACAGTGTAGGTGGCGCAATGGTAGTGAAAAACGCTTTAATGATATAAGTCTGGCAAAGAAACTATAAACTTTTGCTTCATTGAAAATTATTGAGTCAAATTAAGACAGAAAGTAAATTAAAGCACTCGAGCCACTGATAGCAGTGCTTTTTATTAGGGGACAGAGAATGAGATGCGTTGCAAATTTCTGTGCGAGGCACTCGAGGAAGGGTAAGGTGCGCTCAGCTCGAGCGGCAGCGGCAAAAACTCGAAGACGTGCCCAGAGGGGTCACGCACCGCTAAACCGTGTTCGTCCTCGAGCAGCTCGAGACCCTGACCCTGGTCTCTCAAACGCTCGAGCCGCCTGCGAACCCCCTTTATATCGGCATAAAAACTCACCGTAGCGTGTTCGCCGCCCAGCATGTCGGCCAGCCCCACCTGCGGGTCCCAGCAGTACAGCCAACGGCGGGGCGTTCCCTGACCGTCCTTCTCGACTTGTGGCCCCAGAGTGAACTGCCCAAAGGCGCGGTCCTCCATCTGCTCGGCAAAGGCGAATCCATAAGCCTGGGGCAGCCGCTCGAGCATACTTTCAAAGTCCTCAAAGGCGAGTGCGGCCTCGCGCAGACCCAGCACCGGAATACTGCGGGCGTCCTGACCTGGAACCACCGGAGGAACCGCCGGAAAGCGCGGGTCGGCTGGCTCGAGCATAATCTCGCGCAGCTCGAGTCCATGACCGAAGGGGTCGAAAAAGTAGGTGCCGAGGTCGGGTTCGGCCTGCGGGTCGTCCGGGTCGGCCAAGTCAATTTCTTGCCACTCCACCCCGTAAAAGGTGAGCAGATTTTGCGCGTTCTGACGCCCTCCATGAGGAATTTGCAGCGCGTAGTGAACGTGGCTTCCCCCCCTTGCTCCCAGCTTGCTGAGCCGCTCACTGTTACAGCGCCGACTCAGCGGTTTCCAGAAGCGCAGGGTCTGAAATTCCCCCACCCGCAGCTCGAGGGTGCCACACTCTGGGTCGTTTGACACGGGCGTGAGGCCCAGCAACTGGCCATAAAAGGTCTGGACTTTCTCGAGATTCGTCACCTCGAGCGTGAGACTCGCTAAATCGAAGATAGGGCTGACTTGGCCCTCGAATAATTCATTCATCGGAGTTCTCCGGCACATCCTTGCAGGCTTCGGGGTAGCGCCCCTGCCACAGCTTCCAGCCTTCATCTGGGTAGGCTTTCTTGGCCTCGGGCGCGAACATCGCCGCCGCTTCTCGCTCGAGGTCGGGGAAGGGGCATTGCGTGACCTTGGTCCCCTTGTACGCGGGGTGCTCGTTCCACTTGATCATGCGTCCAGAGCCGCCCCAGGGGTCGTCGCAGGCCCACACCGCGCGGCCCAGCGCCACCATGCCAATCGCGCCGCCGCACATGATGCACGGCTCGAGCGAACTGTACAGCACGGTGTTCTCCGGGTCCTCAATCTGGCCTAGTCGGAAGAAGGCCACCATCTCGGCGTGAGCGAAGCTGGCGTCAGCAATCTGGTGCGGCTCGCTTGGCCACGGCTCCATCACCCGGTTGCGGCCCTCGGCCAGAATCTTGCCGTCCTTGTTGACGATGACGCAGCCCACCGGCGACGAGCCTTTAGCCACGCTGACCTGGCACAGCTCGAGGGTACACTCGAGAAAGTAACGGTCTCCCTCGGGCGTGCCTGGAATGTACTTGCCTTCGGTTGTGGCCTTCGTCAGCGTCGCTTCCATAAGTCTTTGCGCCCCTTTTATCTTGGTCAATATAGTTAGGAACAGAATGCTCGAGCGGGCTGTCAGGTCGCTGACCGGGGGCTGAACTGAGTCTGATGCAAGGTTAAGAATGGGTCCTGGCCCGCAGATTGTGGGGGTGGGGACTCCGGCCTGACGAGGAACGGCCTCGAGAGAGTAAGAGACGCATCAAACCGGATTCAAGCTCGAGCTTGACCTTCGGCTGACACTCTGCTCATACGGTGAACAGGATGAAAAACGCAATGTTCATGGTGGCGGGTCTGGCGCTCCTCTCGAGCGCGGCTCAGGCGGCAGGTGCGGTCAAAGTTTACCCCTACAGCGGGGCCAAATTCCTCTCGGGTCAGAAGTTCGATTTGCGAATTGAAGTGGACGGCGTGCAGGGCACCGATACCTACACCGTGACCCTGGACGGCAAACCCGTAACTGGACTGGTGCGCTCGAGCAGCGGAGCGGGCAAAACCGAGTGGACCCTGCGCCAGACTTCGCTCACCGGGCATGGCGAGAAGGTGCTGGCCGTGACTGTCAAGGACGACAGCGGCAGCAAGACGGTGAACACCACCTTTACTTCGGTGCAAAACATGCGCTCGGCTAAAGCGCCCAAGAACATCATCATCTTCTGGGGCGACGGCATGGGTTGGAACACCCTACACGCCGCTGAAATCATTGCCAAAGGTTACAACCCCGACAACGGCTTGCCACTGGGTAAGCTCAACATGACCACTAACCCCGACGCGGTGGGCACCGTGACCACCTCGAGCTTCGACTCGTTCCTGGCCGATTCGGCCAACACCGCCTCGAGCTTCATGAGCGGCCAGAAAATTGAGGTCAACGCGCTCAACGTGTTCCGCGACAACACCTCTGACACGCTGGACAACCCCCGCGTCGAGACCATCGCCGAGATTTTGAAGCGCACCCGTGGCATGAGCATCGGCATGGTGACGACCACCTTTGGCACCGACGCTTCACCCGCTAGCATGAACACCCACACCCGCAGGCGCGGCGACTACTCGGCCATTGCCGACCAGTATTTCACCGGAACCGCCCCCGCCGACGTGCTGCTGTTCGGTGGCTCGAGGGATTTCATTCCTGCCACCAGCCCTGGTGCGCGCCGCAAGGACACCAAGAACTGGATTGACGACTCGCAGAAGCTCGGTTACAGCTTCGTGGACAGCCGCACCGCGCTGCTGGCCGCCAACTCGAGCAAACTGTTCGGCCTGTTCAACATTGACAACATCCCCAGCTACCTGGACCGCGCCCAGTACAAGGACGCCAAGATGCTGGGCGACTTCAAGGACATGCCCTACCTGTGGGATATGACGAGTAAGGCGATTGAGACGCTCTCCAAGAACCCCAACGGCTTTATCCTGTTCGTGGAAGCAGGCATGATTGATAAGTACGAGCACCCCCTGGACTGGCAGCGCGGCTTGTGGGACGTGCTCGAGATGGATAAAACCGTGGAGCAGACCCGCAAGTGGGCCGAGGCTCGCGGTGACACCCTGATTCTGGCCACCGCCGACCACGCGCACAGCCTGAGCGTGTACGGCGGCTACGACCTCAGCAAGGGCGCAGGTCAGCGCGCGGCAGTGGGCGTCTACGAGAAGGGCGGCTTCCCCGACTACTATAAAAACCTCGATGCCAACGGGATTCCCTTTGCTAAGAAGGCGAGTCGTGGCGTGGCGGTGGGCTTTGCGGCCACGCCGGATTACTGCGAGAACTACATCGGCAGCGGCCCGGTGTTTCAGGACCCCACCATCTCTGACGGCAAGGGCAGCTACGTGCCCAACCCCGAAACCTGCAAGGACGGCGCTTTTCCTCGAGTAGGCAACCTCGACCCCGGCTCGAGCCAGGGTGTTCACACCGCCGACCCGCTGCCAATTTTCGCCTACGGCCCCGGCAGCCAGAACTTTGCGGGCATGTTCGACCAGACCGATATGTTCTTCCAGATGGCCAAGTCGCTGGGACTGAACCCCTCGAGCGAGAGCCGCAAGTAAGGGGTTGAGGGTTGGGATAAGCGCTCGAGTTTGCTTGAATTGCGCCTCCGGCGGGTCGTTGGTTTTTAGTTATTGGTTGGTTTGATTTAGGGCGCTCGAAAGCGAACCGACCAAGAACCAATGACTAAAGACCCGCCGGAGGCGTAAAACCTTTCCACTCGAGCACCGACCCCACCCAACCCTCGCAGAAAATTCACCTAAATCACCGCTCGAGGGAGCACACTATTCACCATGAACAGGCCCCCCATGAACAGACGCGCTTTTTTAGCCACCACGGGCATCTTTACCCTGGCCTTTTTCGGACAATCAAGAGCGGCAGAGTCGCTCAAATTTACCGACCTGTACAGCAAAATCACCGTGCGCGGGGTCGAGTTCTCGCCCCGGCTCAAGGGCCTCAACGGGCAGCAGGTCGAGATGAAGGGCTACATGGCTCCACCCCTAAAGCCCAAGCTCGATTTCTTCGTCCTAACCCGCCAACCGCTGGCGAGCTGCCCCTTTTGCACCACCGCCGCCGATTGGCCCCCAGACATCGTGCTGGTCATCATGCCTAACGGCAAGGAACTCGACCCCAGCATCCGTCCGCTGCAAATCAACGGGCGGCTCGAGGTGGGCATCAAGCAGGACGAGGAAACCGGATTTGTCAGCCTGGTGCGCCTGTACGCCGAGAGTGTCAAAGAGATTTGAGGGGTTGGCTCGAGACGGGAACACCTTTCAACTCCCTCGAATTTCTTTCGTAGGGGCGACTGGCAGGTCGCCCTTTTTCGCATGTGTGCAACGAACAACTCCAAGGACCAAGCATGTTGATTACGCAGGGAATACAGCACCGCTACGGCGCGGAAGTTGCGCTCGAGTACCCGGATTTTACGCTCGAGCAGGGGGGGCAGATGGTCGTCACCGGGCCTTCGGGGTCGGGGAAAACCACGCTGCTGCACTTTGTGGCGGGTTTGATTCGCCCCTCGAGCGGGAGTGTGACCGTGAACGGTCAGGACATCACCCGGCTGTCCGAGTCGGAGCGAGACCGTTTTCGCTCGAGAAACATCGGTTACGTGTTTCAGGACTTTCACCTGATGGACGGCTACACCGCGCTCGAGAACGTGCTCCTCGGCCTGGGTTTGGCCTCGAAGCAAAATAGGGAGCGGGCGCTCGAGGTTTTGAACTTGGTGGGCTTATCCAAGCGCACCGGGCACACTTCACGGCAACTCTCCACCGGAGAGCGTCAGCGGGTCGCTCTGGCCCGCGCGGTGGCGCACAAACCCAAAATTCTGCTGGCCGATGAACCCACCGCGCACCTGGACCGCGAGCGGGCGGAAGGCGCGCTCGAGCTGCTGGGGAGCACCGCCTCGAGTATCGGCGCGTCGCTGCTGGTCGTCACTCACGACGAACTGGTGATGGAGGTTTTTCCCCGACGGCTCGAGGTGGGCGGCACGGTGGCGGCTCGAGCGGAGGTAAGCGCGTGATGTTCTGGATTGCTCTGCGAAACCTGCGGGTGCGCTGGCTGCAAACCCTGCTGACCGCCCTCGTCGTCGCGCTGGCCACCGGAATCGCCATTTTAGTGCCGCTCATCTCGAGCGGGGCGCAGCGCGGCGCTGCCGAGGCCACCCAGGTCTTCGACTTGCTCATCGCCAAGAAAGGCAGCCCCACCCAGGCGGTGCTCTCGAGCCTGTTTTATCAAGGTGCGCCCATCGGCAACCTGCCTTATTCCGAGTTTCTGAAGCTCGAGCAGGACCCTCGTACCGCTCGAGTGATTCCGCTGGGCTTTGGCGATAATTACGCTGGTTTTCCCATCGTGGGGACCAGTGAAAAGTTTTTCGACCAGCGGCTTAAAAAGGATGCTCCGCCTTATTTCAAACTCTCGAGCGGGACACTTTTTGCCAAACCCTTCGAGGCGGTGATGGGCTTTCAGGCGGCCAGGGCCAGTGGGTTCAAGGTGGGCAGCACCTTTCAGACCGACCACGGCATCCAGAAGGGCGAACCTGACCTCGACGGCGGCACTACCGAGGAGAAGCACACGCAAAAGTACACCGTGACCGGCGTGCTCGAGCAGACCGGAGGCCCCGCAGACAAGGCCATCTTTACCCCGATGGATTCGCTGTGGGAGATTCACGGGGTGTTCACCCCCGAGGGCCGCGAGGTGACGGCCATGCTGTACACACCCAAAGCCATCAACGGCCTGTACAGCGTGGCCCAGGAAACCAACGCGGGGAGCGCGGCCCAGGCGGTGTTTCCCGGTCAGGTGTTTGCCCAGGTGCGCGATTTCGTGCTGCAAGGCGAGGCCGCCTACACCGCGCTGGCCGGTCTGGTGCTGGTTTTGGCCGCGCTGACGGTGTGGCTGAGCGTGTTTTCCGGCGGCCTCGAGCGGCAAAAAGGCACCGCCCTGCTGCGCGCACTCGGCGCGGGGCGCGGCTTGGTGTTCGGTCTGGTGCTGCTCGAGACCTTTTTCACCGTGGCGCTGGGGTTGGGCTTAGGCATTGCGCTGGGCTACTTTGGCAGTGTAGTAGGCGGCAGCGTGCTGGGCGAGCGGCTGGGCTTCACCCTGGCCGCGCCGCGCCTCGAGCCAGATTTGCTGTGGCGGGTAGCGACGCTGCTGCCGCTAGGATTGGTGGCGGCGCTCATTCCGGCCTGGAACACCGCACGGCAAAGTCCGCTCGAGCACCTGTAAGTTTGGGAAACGCCCCTACAGTTCCTCTTTCCCCTTTTCGGAGTCCTCGAGCGGAGGATACTATCAAGCCAGAGCATTTTAGGGAACCTGCTCGAGCAAAAGAGGAGCACAGATGCGGTTTAGCAAGCGAATTCCGGTCACGGTCATCGGCGGGTTTCTGGGCAGCGGCAAGACTACGCTGGTCAACCATTTAATCCGCTGGGGTGGCAAGAGATTTGGCGTGGTGGTCAACGAATTTGGAGATTTAGGCGTGGATGGTGCTCTCATCAATACCCTCGAGAACGAAGGTGATGTTCTGGAACTCGAGGGCGGCTGCCTGTGCTGCGTGGGCCGCGAGGATTTGTTGCGGGCGCTGGTGCAACTCGCTCGAGCGCCCAAGCCGCCCGAATACGTGCTGGTCGAGCTTTCTGGCCTAGCCGACCCGGTTCCGGTGCTGCAAACCCTGCTCGACCCCGAAGTGAGGACCGTGTTCGAGATAGACGGCCTGATTACCGTAATCGACGCCCGCAATTTTTACGCCACGCTCGAGGGCAACCCCGAAGCCGCCTCACAACTGGCCTACTCGAGCGCCATCGTGCTCAATAAAGCCGACTTAGCCGACACCGAACTGCTCGAGAGCGTAAGGGACGAAGTAAAGCAGCTCAGTCCACTGGCCGAAATCGTGACCACCTCGCGCTCGGAAGCCCCGCTCGAGAAGGTTTTGAACCTGCGGGCTTTTGACCCGCGTTTCGATGAAAACGCTCGAAGGCACGCCCACGTTCACGCCAAAGGGGTGAGCCAGTTCGTGCTCGAGGCCGAGTCGCCGCTCGATTTGGTGCGCTGGCAGTGGTTTTTACAGGAACTGATTCTGAGCAGGCCCGCCGAGGTGCTGCGGGTCAAAGGTTGGCTCTCTCTCGAGGGCATGACCGAGCGCATTCTCTTCCAGTCGGTGCGCGACATGTTCAGTGCCGAAGCCACCACCGAGCGCTCCACGGGCCGCTCGAGCCTGGTGGTGATTGGTCGCAATCTGGATAGGGCCGAGTTCCGCTCGAGGTTCGCAGCAGCTCAGATAGCGTTAAAGGCTGCCCCTTCCATCGAGGAAATCTTTTATCAATAATGTGTTATCATTAACGGATGAATTCTTCTACTTCCACCCCCATCACGGTGCTGTGCGGCTTTCTGGGGAGTGGCAAGACCACGCTGCTCAACCACCTGCTTTCCCAGAGCGGAAATCAAAAGGTGGCAGTCATCGTCAACGAGTTTGGCGCGGTCAACATAGACGCCTCACTGGTGGTCAAAACCGACGAAAAGACCATCGAACTCAGCAACGGCTGCATCTGCTGCACCCTGCGCGGCGACCTGCTCGAGGCGGTGCATGAATTGCTCGAGACCCGAGAACTGGACGCCATCTTTATCGAGTCCACCGGGATTGGCGAACCGCTGCCCATCGCCCAGGCGTTCTGCCTCACCCCCGAGGAACTCGACCTCGAGCCAGGGATTCCCAACCTCATCGGACGCGTGCATGTGGACGCGCTGATTACGGTGGTGGACAGCGCCCAGTTTTTCGAGCTGTGGAACCGCAAGGACACTATTGAGGACGACGAGCAAACCCGAGGCTACGGGGAACTCTTGGCCGAGCAAATCGAGTTCGCCAACGTCTTGGTGCTCAACAAGACTGACCTCACCTCGAGCGCGGATTTGGGCAAGTTGAGAAGCTTCGTGCGGACCCTCAACCTCGGAGCCACCCTGCTCGAGAGTGAGCGGGGACGGGTACCCCTCGAGCAGGTCACGAACACGGGGCTGTTTGACATGGAGGCGATGCAGGACTCGGACGCTTGGCACGCCGAGCTGGAGAAAGTGCACACCCCGGAGGCCGAAACGTATGGACTGGGCACCTACATCTTCCGCTCGAGCGTGCCTTTTGACGAGGCCGCGCTGTGGGACGTTCTTCAGGCGGGGCTGCCTAAGAACATCCTGCGCTCGAAGGGCTGGGTAGCCTACGCAGGCAACCCCACCGCGCACCTGTGGAACCACGCCGGACGCCTGATGTCACTCGAGGCGGCGGGCGAGTGGTTTGAGCCGGCTGAGGCGTTCACCGAGCTGGTGTTCATCGGGGAAAAGCTCGAGGGAGCCGAGATTGAAAGCTTGCTCGAGGGGGCGCTCAGCCGCGAGTTGGTCTGAGCGCCCGGAGACGGGGTACTCAATGGGCGTGCTTAACCCCACCTTCGCCATGAACGTGGCCGTGCTCGAGTTCTGTGGGTTCGGCCTCGCGCACCGAGAGGATACTGACCCTGGCCCGCACCTCGAGTCCCGCCCTCTCGGGGTTGGCGTCTAAAAAGGCGTGTTCCCCCTCGAGCGCCGCCACGCGGTAGGCCAGGGCAACACCGCTTATATCCTCTCCTCGAACGGTCTCACCCACCCCGATGCCCTGGGGGAGCGACTCGAGCGGCACCGTACTTTTCAAGGATTCGTCCACAAGCAGGGTCAAATCTAGTTCAAAGGTGTCTCCCGCCGCGTGGCCCAGCAGGTGCGGCTCGAGTCCAGCGGGAAGGCTGTGGGCGTGGCTCATCAAGACGGTTTGCACCGTGCTGGGCTGGACCTCGCCCGCACTGGTGAGGGTGTACTCGAGCTTAACCACGCTGTTCTGGTGGATGTTCATGGGGTCTCCTGGGGTTAGAACTCGAGCCTGCACTGGGCTTCACCCGCTCGAGTATTTGATACTATATTATCATTAACAAAGGCTCGAGCATCCGACCACTTCTACCCTTCATCCACTCCAAAGGAGCATCCATGCGCTTTCGCAGACGAATTCCCGTGACCGTCATCGGCGGCTTTCTGGGCAGTGGCAAGACCACGCTGGTCAATCACCTGATTCAAACTGGGGGGAAACGATTCGGGGTGGTCAATGAGTTCGGAGACCTGGGGGTGGACGGCGCACTGATTCAGCCGCTCGAGGGCGATGGAGACGTGGTAGAGCTTTCTAACGGCTGCCTGTGCTGCGTGGGCCGCGATGACCTGGTGCGCTCCCTGGTCGAACTGGCTCGAGTGCCCAGTCCCCCGGAGTACGTGCTCATCGAGCTTTCCGGTCTGGCCGACCCGGTGCCGGTGCTGCAAACCCTGCTCGACCCCACCGTGAGGGCGGTGTTTGAAACCGACGGTCTGGTCACGGTGGTGGACGCCCGCAACTTCTTCATTACCCTGGCCCAGAACCCCGAAGCCGCGCTGCAACTGGCTTACGCCACCACTCTGGTGCTCAACAAAGCCGATTTGGCCGACTCGGAGTTGCTCGAGCACGTCTCGAAAGTGGCCCGTCAACTCAGCCCGCTGGCCGAACTTCTGACCACCACCCACTCTCGAGCGCCCTCTGAGCGCTTGCTGGGTCAACGGGCGTTTGACCCCGGCTTCGAGGATAAAACGCGAACCTACACCCACGCGCACACCGAGGGCGTGGTCAGCTTTGCGCTCGAGGCTAGAGTGCCGCTGGACTTGGTGGCGTGGCAGTGGTTTGTGCAGGACCTAATTCTGGCCCGCCCTGGCGACGTGCTGCGGGTCAAGGGCTGGCTCTCGCTCGAGGGCATGGCGGAGCGTGTGCTGTTCCAGGCGGTGCGCGACGTGTTCACCGCCGAGGCCCTGAACGAGCGTTCCGACGGGCGCTCGAGCCTTATGGTCATCGGGCGTGAGTTGGATGGAGCGGAGTACCGCTCGAGGTTCGCAGCGGCTCAGGCGGCTCAAAAGGTTTCGTAGCGGCAACCTGGAATGTCAAAATATCCAGCCAAAACAGAAAGCAACCGTCCCAAAATCTTTTGGCTCACTACCCCTAACTCAAAACTCATTACTCCCACTACCTACGACCTACGACATACATTTCCCTACCGCGTCAGAGCCACGATTCTTTCCCCCTCGAGCGGATATTGCTCGAGTAGCACACCGCGCACGCCTTCCTCATAGTCGGTGTACTCGAACCCCGGCGCGACGGTGGCCCCGCTCAGGGCCATCGCGCCGCCCGATTTGAGGCGCGTGCCCTGCCACACGCCCGCCGGAACCACGATTTGTGGGCGTCCTCCCTCGAGCAGGCGGGAACTCAACTCGAGAAGCTGGCTCGAGCCGTCGGGGTGCAGCAGCAACATCTCGAGGGGGTCTCCGAGATAGAAGTGAAAGATTTCGTCGCTGGCCACCCGGTGCAGAATCGAGAAACCTCTGGGCGTGAACAGGTAATAAATGGCAGTTGACGCGGCTCTAGGCCCCTCGTAACCCACCAGGTTTAAGTTTAGGCTCGAGCGGTAGGTCTGAACAAACTGTCCGCTTTCGATGTGTGGCTCGAGCTTGAGCAGTTGGGTGATTTCTGCGGCGGTGAGTTCGGACATGGCCTCATTTTAAACTGTGCGCTCGAGCGAAAGTAGCGCGCCACCCAGATTGGCCGCACCTCAGCCTCGCTTCAGGCCCGTTTCAGAGCGCGGTCAGCCACTCTCATTAAGTTGGGAGCGTATCAAAACAGGGGTCAGGACCGCTCGAGCACCCTGCTCGAGGCCCCACCTTTCAAGGAGTGAAACCATGAGCATTGCAGAAGCCACCGTGCGTATTGATGCCGACCAGAAAACCGCTTGGGCCTACGTGTCCAACTACCAAAACTTCGACAAAATTATGACCAACATCGAAAAGGTCGAGATGACTGGACACGACACCTCGGACTGGAAAATGCACGGTCCACTGGGACTTCCGGTGTCGTGGAAGGCCATCACCACCGCGATGGAAGCGCCGAGCTATCTGGCCTGGAAATCTACCGAAGGCACCATCGAAACCCACGGCTACATTCGGGTCTTACCCGAAACGAACGGCTCGAGCGTGACCGTTCACGTCGAATACACCCCGCCGCTGGGGGGCCTGGGCGACGCGGTAGCTAAGCTGTTTGGCGACCCGCAAAAGCAGCTCGAGGATGACCTCAGCAAATTGGGTGGACTCATTCAAGACGCACCGCACGCGGTTGCTCCCGTGGCGCAGGATACTCGAGCCTCGGGCACTTTGGGGGCAGTGGTGGGCGCAGCCGGAACCACTGCCGCCGGAACCGCCACCGATTATGGGATGGCTGGAAATGTTGATTCCACGGTACAAAAGGCCGAGAACATGACTGGTGGCATGGCCGATACCGGCGAGATGCTGACCTCGGATGGGCGTACCCTCGAGTCCGCGCTGGCCGACGCTGCCGAGCGAACTCCTGGCGGCATGACCCCCGGCGGGACGACCTCGAGCACACCCGACCTCACCCGAACGATTAATCCCGGAATGCCCAGTAATTCACCGGATGAAGTAGCCTCCAAGACTCAGGGACCTTACGGTACCGACGGTGCGAAGACCAACGTCTTGGACAAAGCGGCACCTAACGGGCCTGTCCGCACCAACCCCGTCTCGAGAGAAGACGAAGTTCGTAAGCAGAATCTGTAAACTCTGCTCGAGCCTTTTCCCCTCTAAAGCACCGTTTCGGCGGTGCTTTTTTTGAACCCCTCGAGAACTCACCATGCCACCAAACTCTAAAATTTACACTCCCGAATACGCCCAGCTTGACTTTCGCGCCCACCCCGAGCGCTACATCGTGGGCAAGGGCGAACAGGGCGTGCTCACCGCGCAGCCGTACAAAGGTGAGATTTTGCCGCACTGGCGCTTTGCGACCCCGGAACTGGCCCGGACCTCGAGCGAACACATTTACACCCTGTTTCTCGAGTACAAAAAGCAGGGTGATTTCGTGGGCATGGACATGGCCCGCAAGTTTTTGATGATGGGCTGGACCCGCTCAAGGCGCTACGCCAACCACAGGGGCGGTAAAAAGTATGATGGTCCAGTGCCGCTCGAGCGCCGGGGACAGAGCGGGGCCTGGGGCCGCGACACCTTACCGCTCGAGGTGGACCCCATCAAGGCCGAATCCGCCGCTGTTTTTTACCAACGCTATCAGGACGCCAAGAACGACCCGGATTACCTGCGAATGCTGAGCGAGCATCTCGAGAAGAACGAGGGACGCGTGCCTAAAAAGTCTAAAAAGAAAGTGCCGAAGAAAAAACCTGCGAGAGCCGCGTGAACACGCCTCAACTGGGTCTAGTGTGCATCACACACGGCGACGCGGTGCGCTACCGCACGCTGACCCGCACCCGCTATCTGGCGCTCGAGAAGCCACAACACAAGTTCGACAAATTGCTCGAGCTATACACCTACAATCTCGAGGTTTTATTTGGCGCGCTCGAGTTCTGCACCGCGCACGAGATTGGGATTTACCGCATCACCTCGGACCTGTTTCCGATGGCCGATTTGGGCGATGGGATTGGATTTGAGGTGCTCGAGACCCTAAAGCCGCGCATGGCGACCTTTGGACTCGAGAGCCTAAAACGCGGGGTGCGGGCGGTGATTCACCCCGACCAATTCGTGGTGCTGAACTCAACCTCGGCGCAGGTGGTTCGCAACAGCGTCAAGACGCTGTTGTATCACGCCCAGATTTTAGACCTGTTGGGCCTACCGCGCTCGAGCTGGACGGTGATGAACATTCACGGCGGCAAAGGCGGACGCAGCAGCCAGATGGTCGAAATCATCCGCGATTTGCCCGACAACATCCGCTCGAGACTTACGCTCGAGAACGACGAATACACCTACTCCGCCGCGCAGATTTTTGAGATTTGCCTGGAAGCCGGGGTTTCGATGGTCTTTGACGCGCATCACCACATTGTGCACGAGAAGCTGACCCGACTGGACGACCCCAGCATTAGGGCAGCGGTGCAACTGGCTCGAGCGACCTGGACGCCCTTTGATTGGCAACTGGTCCACCTCTCGAGCGGAAAGAACGGCTTGCACGACGCCAAGCACCACGAACTCATTCTCGAGTTCCCAGAGGCGTTTCGGAGCGTAGGTTACGTGGAGGTGGAGGCCAAAAATAAGGAATTGGCCATTGAGGATTTGAAGGCGCAGCTCGAGGGCCGCCCATCCACGGTTTCGCTCGAGGCCCCGACCACTCCACCCGCGAAAAAACGGACCAAAAAAGCCGAACTCGAGCCAACGGGCCAAGCGCCTACCAAACCGAAGCGTAAGTCTAAAAAGCTCGAGCAGGATGCGGACGGGGCGCTCGAGCCACAAGTCTGAACCTGGTCTAATCGTCTTCAGCTAAGCCTCAGTTAAAGGACAGTTTATTTTCAGCTCACCCAAACATACTGGTCTCAATTGAGCGCATCATCCGCAGGGAAGACCAAGTTCAGATTTAAACAAATTTATTCATCTTTTTTGAAGTGGACGCAACCTCGGTTGCGTCCACTTCATTTTGAACACTGCGTCTAACCTGCTCGAGTCCATTTTCCCGCGACCACCGCCCGACGCGCTCCGGTGGTGTGTGGCAGGGTGTTGCTCCAGCCCTGGCGGGCGTAGTAGCCCAACACCGCGAACGCCGCCGCCTCACGCGCGCTCGAGGGCATTCCAAGTTCCTCGAGCGGACGCACTGGAATGGGGGCTAGACCCTGAGCAATCAGACTCATCAGCACTGGGTTTTGAGTTCCGCCTCCGGCCACGTAAACCTCGTCCAGACCGTGTGGAAGCACGAATTTCTGGTAAGCATCCACTATGGACTGCGCGGTGAAGGCGGTCACAGTAGCGGCGATGTCACGCGGTTCCAACTCGAAAACGCCCTCGAGCGCTTGCAAATTCCACACTTCTCGCCCAGTGGACTTGGGCGGCTTGAGGCTCAGGTAGGGGTTTTGCTTCCAGCGCTCGAGCAGAACGCGGTCCACTCTTCCGCTCGAGGCCAGCCGCCCGCCGTCGTCAAAACGCTGTCCCAGCAAGGCCGCCGCCTCGTCTATCAGGCAGTTGGCCGGTCCGGTGTCAAAGGCCAGCACGCCCTGCGGCTCGAGACCGGGCAGGTAGGTGAGGTTGGATAAGCCCCCCAGGTTTTGAATGGCCCGCTTTACGCCTTCCCGCGCGAACAGGATGCGGTCTGCAAACGGAACGAGCGGCGCGGCCTGCCCTCCGGCGGCGAGGTCGCTGGGCCGGAAGTCGGAAATCACGTCTCGAGCGGTGATTTCGGCAATGAGGGCGGCCTGACCGAGTTGCAGGGTGGCTCGAGTGTGCCAGCCGCGCTGGGCATCGAGGCGGGGAATATGGTACACCGTCTGCCCGTGGCTGGCGATGAGCTGCGCCTCACCGGAAAGCTCGAGCGCCGCCTCGCCCAGAAACTGCCCCAGTTCAAAGTCGAGCTGCGCGATTTTCGAGGTGGTCAGCTCGTCTCGAGCCGCTGCCAGCACGTCGTCGCGCAAGGTTTGCGGGTAAGCGCGGTAGGTCTGACCCAGAATGTGCGCTCGAGGGACCACACCGCTGAGTAGGGGTTGGGTTTCGCTCGAGCCGAGGGCAGGAAACCCAGAGAGTTCGAGCAGCACGCAGTCCACGCCGTCGGCACTGGTGCCGCTCATCAGTCCGAGCACTCGAGGGGAGGTTGGGGTCATGGAGTCTTGAGTTTAGAGGGTTTGAGGGCGCTTCACGGCTGGTAAACTTGCTGAATCTCGTAGAGCTTGCCGCCTGCAAAGCGTAACTCGAGCAGGGTGTCCGGCATGGGCAAGGTGGCGTAAAGCTGCCCCACCTGCTTCTCGAGCGCCGCATTTTGTCCGCTCAGCAAGAGCCTAAACTGCGCGGTGGTCACGGTCCTGAGCGTCCAGTCCTTGCCCTCGGTTTGATTCAGTATCTTGTACTTCATTACATTATTCAGGGGAAAACGGCGTAATTGCTTGCTTTTGTTCCCGAAGCCCACGCTGTCCATCTCGAGGAAATCGCAATCCTTGCGGCTCTTGTAGTAGCCCGCTTGGATGCCCTGGGTGCAGCCCGCCTCGCCTACGAACAGCGTGACGTAATCCACCGCCAGCACCGCGCCACCGCGCTCGAGTGCGCGTGCAAAGGCGTACTCGCTGCCCGCTCGAGGAAAGGGCGGCAACTGGGCGAGGCTCGAGTTAGACAGCAGCAAAGCACCGAGAAGCATGAGAAACAGCAGGGGTTTCATGGCCTCAGTTTAACCTATGCCTCGAGAAGCGGGGCGTTTTTGTGGCTCGAGCCAGGGGCGCTCGAGCCGATAGGTTGGGAGTGCCGGATACGAATCTTTTAACCTCGAGCATCCCATTCCTTCATCAAATTTGACACGGTTACACTCAAGTTATATACTATCAATAGTTCAGGAGGAACCCTGATGAACCCTCAAAAATTAACCGAAAATGCTCTTCTGGCGCTACAAAACGCGCAATCAATGGCTAAAGAACGCAGCCACAACCAACTTACCCCCTTACACTTAATGCTGGCCGCGCTGCAAGACGAGGGCGTGGCGACCCGCGCGCTCGAGCGGGCTGGATTCGAGGTTAGTAGCGTTCGCAGCACCTTGGAGCGCGAACTGAACAAGCTGCCCCGCGTGCAGGGTGTGGACGATTTGTACCTCTCGAGCGAGGCCCAGCGCGGCTTTGCCCGTGCCGAAAAGATTGCGTCCGAGCACGGAGATTCTTTCGTGGCGCTCGACGCGCTGTTTCTGGCCATGCTCGAGCAGTTCAGGGGTCAGGGCCTGCCGTCTGCACAGGCGTTTAGCACCGCAATGAACGCTGCACGGGGAGGCAAAAAAGTGGATACCCAAACTGCCGAAAACACCTTTGAATCGCTCGAGAAGTATGGTCTGGACCTCACCCAGATGGCGCGGGACGGCAAGCTCGACCCGGTGATTGGCCGCGACGAGGAGGTGCGCCGCATCATGCAGATTTTGCTGAGGCGTACCAAGAACAACCCGGTCCTGATTGGCGAACCCGGTGTGGGTAAAACCGCCATTGCCGAGGGTTTAGCTCAGCGCATCGTCAAGGGAGATGTGCCCGACGGCCTCAAGGGCAAGCGCATCATCACGCTACAAATTTCGAGCTTGCTGGCGGGCGCAAAGTTTCGCGGCGAGTTCGAGGAGCGGCTCAAGGCGGTCATCGAGGAAGCGACCTCGAGCGGCGGCGACATCATCTTGTTCATTGACGAGCTGCACACCATCGTGGGCGCGGGTAAAACCGAGGGTAGCCCGGATGCGGGCAATATGCTCAAACCCGCGCTGGCAAGGGGCGAACTGCACCTGATTGGCGCGACCACGCTCAAGGAATACCGCGAAATCGAGAAGGACGCAGCGCTCGAGCGGCGCTTTCAGCCCATCTTTGTGAACGAGCCGAGCGTGGAAGACACCATCAGCATTCTGCGCGGCATCAAGGAGCGCTACCAGCTTCACCACAACGTGGAAATCACCGACCCAGCGGTGGTCGCGGCGGCCACGCTTTCCAACCGCTACATCGCAGACCGCCAGCTCCCGGACAAAGCCATTGACCTGATTGACGAGGCCGCCGCGCGGCTGCGGATGGCCCTGGAGTCCAGCCCAGAGCGGGTGGACCAGCTCGAGCGGCGCAAACTTCAGCTCGAGATTGAACGCGAGGCTTTAAAGCGCGAAAAAGACGAGGAAAGCGCCAACCGATTGCTCGATTTGGAAGGTGAAATGCGCCGTCTCGAGGGTGAACTGGTTGAACTGCGCTCGCGTTGGGAACTCGAGCAGGTGGATTTGCAGGCGCTTAAAGCCAAGCGCAGTGAACTCGACCATGTGCGAACCCAGATTGAACAGTCCGAACGCGATTACGACCTGGGCAAAGCCTCCGAACTCAAATATGGTCGCCTGCCGCTGCTCGAGAAGGAAGTTCTGGACCTCGAGCGCAAACTCAAGGGGGCCGAGTTCGCGCATACCCAGGTCACAGACGAGGACATCGCGTCCATCGTGTCGCGCTGGACCGGTATTCCACTCGATAAACTGATGCAGGGCGAGCGCGAGAAGCTGCTTAACCTAGAGGCGGAGTTACACGCCAGGGTCGTGGGTCAGGACCGGGCCGTGAGCGCGGTTTCGGACGCGATTCGGCGCTCGAGGGCGGGGCTGGGCGACCCCAAAAAACCCATCGGCAGCTTCCTGTTTTTAGGCCCCACTGGGGTGGGCAAAACCGAGCTGGCCAAGGCACTCGCCGCCCAGATGTTCAACACCGAAGACGCTATCGTCCGCATTGACATGTCCGAGTATATGGAAAAACACGCCGTGGCCCGCCTGATTGGTGCGCCTCCCGGATACGTGGGCTACGAAGAAGGCGGTCAACTCACCGAGGCAGTGCGCCGCCGTCCGTATTCGGTACTGCTGTTCGATGAAGTCGAAAAAGCCCACCCAGACGTGTTCAACGTGCTGCTGCAACTGCTCGACGACGGCAGGTTGACCGATGGGCAGGGCCGCACGGTAAGTTTTCAGAACACGGTGGTGATTCTGACCAGCAACGTGGGTTCGCACTTCATTCTGGACGCCATGCACAAGGGCTTAGACGCCTCGAGCGTAGAAAAAGAGGTTCTGAACTTGCTTCAGGCCCAGTTTCGTCCCGAGTTCCTCAACCGACTCGACGACATCATCGTGTTCGACGCGCTGACCCAATCCGACCTCGAGCGCATCGTGGACATTCAACTCGGGGGCCTAAAGGGTCGTCTGCTCGAGCGGCGTATTCACCTTCAGCTCACCCCCGAAGCGCGGGCGCTGTTGGCTCGAGACGGCTTTGACCCGGTGTACGGCGCGCGTCCGCTCAAACGCACCTTATCTCGGGAACTCGAGAACCCGCTGGCCCGCGAGATTCTGGCCGGACGGGTGCAGGACGGCTCGAGTGTGAGCGTGGACGCCCCCAATGGGCGAATTGAGTTCTCGAGTGCTGGACTGAATTAAATTTTGCTTTTTGTTTTTCCTCAAAAGAATTTGGGCAGCTTGCGCCACCAGGGGATGAGTTTGCGCTCGAGCGCTTTGCTTTGGTTGCGAGCATAGGTCAACTCGAGCTGGGCCAGGGCCAGAGCGCGACGGGCTTTGCCCAACTCTGCGTCCTGCTGCTCGAGCCATAGCACGGTGGCCCGCAGCGTCTCGGGGCTAGGGTTGGGCGTGACCAGGGAGAGGCGCAGTCTTTCAAACTCGCCACGGCTCCGCGTATTCGGCCCTCGAGCGGCTTCGGGTGCTGGGGTCTTGTGCCTGGGAACTGCCGGAGGAAGCTGCGAAATCCGTTTTGCGGCCTGCGCTTCGGTGAGACTCTGGGCGTCCAGGTCGGTCACCACATTTCTGAGGGCCTGCTCGGGACCCAGGTCAATGGGGTTTGCTCGAGCCAGAGCGTAGGCCCGTGCAATGAAGTAGAGGGTGCGCGCCGACAGCGTGTCACTCCCCATCGATTGCGCCCCCATGCCGACTTCATGCCCCCCAATTTCACGCCATAGGGTGAGCCACATCCGCAGTTGATTGCGCCCCATCCCAGTCAGGGTGCAGCTCTGCTCGAGGCTGTAACCCAAGCTGCCTTGCTCGAGAATACCTTGCGCGGGATTCATTGCTCGCCTCCCTGCTCGTCCTGCTCATCATGCTTGTGCTGTTTCTGGATTTGCCGCCCTATGATGGTCGCGCCCTGCGGAACCGTTTCGCCTGAACGCGCCCAAGCCTCGACCTGCTCGAGCGGAATATGGTCCGAGGCGTTTTTGCCATAGTAAACCCTCTCGACGGTGAGGTCGGGTCCTATCAAAAACTCGGCTGGGAGCCGGGTAAATTCTCCGTTGATGGTGCTTCCACTGGCCGTTCCAAAGCGCCAGCCCTTGATAAAGTCAGGGGTGAAGTGGCTGCGAAGCGCGTGCCACAGCGAACGCTCGCAGCCGTACAAATCGTGAATGGTGTCGTCGGGGTCAGCCAGCAGCGCAAACGGAGGATTCTGACGGCCCACATGGGCGCGCATGTGCTCAAGCGGGGAGCCGAAAACTCCGACCACCTCCACCCCCATCTGGCGCAGACGGTCCGTTTCTTCTATCAGGTGGTGAACCCTCAGGTTGCAAAACGGACAGCCGGCGTGGCGAAAAAAGCTGAGCATAGTCTTCTTGCCGCGCAGCATTCCCAGCGAAAAGGGCTGGTCCCCAAGGTCGGGGAGCACGAAGAAAGGGGCTTTGCTGCCCTCGAGCAGCCGCCCACCCTCGAAACTCGCTTGGTTGGATTCCTCGAGTTCGACCAGACCCAACTTCTCCAGCTTGAGCATGGAGAGCGCCACCTCGTCCCAGGGCAGGGTCAGGCTCTGCATCACGTCGCGCAGCACAGTGCTCTGCTCGAGCTTGCCCAGAATCTGCCAGTCGAGGTTCTCGAGACCTGCCGAGCGAGCGCCAAACTGACGTGGGTCGCTCGAGAGCCGGAACGACAGCAGCGGATTGAGGTGAGACGCTCCCGCAGTATCGAGGTCGTCGCTGCGCTGCGCCAAATCTTGCAGAATCTGCTCGAGCGCGACGCCGGGTTGCACAAATCCAATCGGTATGCCGTCTCTGGCTTCAAAGCTAAATTGGCCCTTGTTCAGGTTGAACAGCGGAAGCAGACCCATCTCGACCCGGCCCACCGTCGCCTGCCGGATGAGGTCGGCAGGAATGCTCGAGTGGGCCAGCCGCTCGGCCCAGTCGGTGCCCTCGGTTTCGCCAAAAATCTGCTGGCGTTCTACGCCTAAAGACAGCAGTAGGTCGCTCAGTCGGGGCGCAAACGGGGTCATGATTCGGCCAATAGCACCCTCGAGAAACAGCAGATTGGTGTTCAAACGGCTGTCCTGGTAACGCAAACTGAGCACGCCCGTACCCCGCTTGGCCTGGAGCAGGGCGAGCACGTCCGCCAGCGGCGTAACCTCCAGATGACCTTGCATATTTTGGGGCGGGGAGTGGGTGAAGGGTACTGAAGTTTCTAACATAGTGCCTCGCAAATAGATTGTGCATGAGTGTTCAAGCGTAATTGACTTACAGCAGCTCAAAAAATGTCCAAAAATAGGTCTATAAAATCTCAAGAACAGTTTAGAACATCTAAATTTCTCACAAACTGTTGAGAAACAAGACAGCCTGTGTAGCCCTACCCGATTCATCAGGTAGGCCGAAGGCATTTTCAGTGAAGGTACGGGGTTTACTCATGCGTAGCCCTACACGCTCGAGGGGATTTTGGATGTTCCTCGGCTCGAGCGGACCGCGCCCTAACGCTCAAGCGTCGTCGTCATCGCTGAGTGCGTCGAGCAGAATGCGAAAGGTCGCCCCGCCCCCCGGCGTGTCGTGAACGGTGATGACCGTGCCGTGCGCCTTGGCAATCTGCATCGAGATGGTGAGGCCCAGCCCTGCGCTGCCCGCTTCCTTGCCCCGGTAAAACTTTTCAAAAATGCGGGCCTTGAGTTCGTCGGGAATGCCGGGACCGCAGTCCACCACCTCGAGCGCCACTTGACTTCGGCTGGCGCGGTAGGCCCGCACCCACACCATGTTGGGGTCGCCACACACCCTTATGGCGTTGCCAATCAGGTTGGTCAGCATCTGGCTCAGTCTCGAGGGGTCGCCGATGGTCTCGAGTTCGGGGTCCTCGATACGGGCGCGTACCTTGTGGTCCCGCGCCACCTGTTCAACCAGTTTGCTGAGGTCCACGAAGTGCGGAATGTGCTCCTGCACCATCTCACCCCTCGAGAGTTGCAGCAGGTCAGCCACCAAGCGCGACATGCTCTCCCCCACCCGAATGGCGTCCTCGAGCGGAGGCCGTGCGGCGGGGCTGTTCTCTGAGGCCCGTAAAGCTTGACGCAAGTACCCTAGCACCCCGGTTAAGGGCGTTCGCAGCTCGTGGCTCGTTTCGGCCAGAAAGGTGCGCTGCATGTTGAGCGCGTTTTGCAGCGCGGCGTCGGCGGCCAGAGTTTCGGTGATGTCCCGAATAATTTCCACGTACCCGATGATTTCGCCCGTAGAGCTGTACACCGCGCTGCGGTGCGTTTCGCCGGGAAAGTGGCTGCCGTCCACCCGGCGGTATTCGGCCCGGAAGCGGCTGGCCCGCTCAGGGCGCGCCTCGGCATACAAATCTTCGATAGGATGGCCTTTGAAGCGCTCGGGGTTGAGTCCGAAGGTGTTCCACAGTGCGGCGTTGCTGCGAATCACCTGACCACTTTTATCGAAGAGCACCGCCACATCGGCCATAGCGCTGAACATGGTCTCGAACTCGGCCCGCGCGCGATTTAAGGCACTCTGCGAACTTTGCAGCCGTGAACTCATGGTTTCGGCCTGCATCCGGGCGCGGCTCTGCGCCGAACTCAGCGAAAAAATCAATAAACTGATGAGCAAGCCCGAGACCAGCACCACCCACACCGTGCTCCACGGCGCGGGTTCCACGAAGCCCTCGAGCGTGACCGCCCTGAGCAGCCAAGTCCGACCCGCCACCTCGAGCGTCACATTCTGGGTGTAGCGCTCGAGCGCGTCTTTGGGGGCGTAGCTGCGGTACAGAAAATGATTCGGGTCGGCCTTGACCGCATCGAAGAGTTCAAAGCCCACCCCGTTTCCGGTCAGGCCGTCTATGCCTATAATAAAATCTTCCACCCGGAAGGCGATGTACACGAATCCCCGCAATGCCGCGCGGCGCTGCTCTCGAGCGATAAGAATAGCCTCGGGATTGTAGAGCGGGGTATAAATCACAAATCCCTGCTTTTTCTGGCTCTCGAGCTGCTCCTGAACTAGGGTGACGCTCTCGGTAGCCACCGTCTGGCCGTTGTCTCGGGCCTCGCTCATAGCTGCGCGGCGGCGGGCCTCACTGAGCATGTCAAAGCCGATGGTTACCCGGTTAGCATCGTCGAGCGGCGCAAGGTAAGTCACCGGCTGGTAGAGGTCGCGCACGCTTTGAGGGTAGATGGCAAAATTCTTTTCGCCCCTGGTCACCTGCTGCTTTTCAAAGGTCTCGAGTTCGGCGGCGCGCACGGTGCGGCTGTAGCCCAGACCCTGAATACCGGGGTAACGGCGACGCAGCTCGAGACTGTCGGCGTAGGTGGCAAACTGCCGCCGCCCCACGTCCTCGCTGGCCACAAACAGGCCCCGCGCGCCGTTGAGCACATCCTCGTAGGCCCCAAAGCGCCGCTCGATGAGGCCCTTGAGCGTGGCGACCTCGCCCCTGAAACGCCCCTGTTCGTCGCGCTGCACGCTACGCGAGGTTAGATAAGTGGCCAGTAGGGTGCTGAGCAGGGTAAGCGCGAGCAAAAAGTACGGAACGCGGCTGGTGCGGATGGGAGAGGGACGAATCATAGGGGCAAGGGGGGAAGCAAAGGGAGAAACTAAAGAGAGAAACAAGGTGAAAGCGTGCTAAAAGTATTTCCAGGAAGGTTTCAAAAACATCTGGACTCGAGAAGCTCGAGCGCACTGCTCCTGCTCTACTCGAGCGGTGAAGCTACCGACACAGCATAGCCCCTACACGATAGATTTGGCTCTGACGCTCAACCTTGGGTGTAACTCAAGTTTGCGGGGTAGCGGCTATTGGGCCTGGAGAGACCCCCCTTCTTTTGTGCGCTACCGCTTACAAAAATATCCCCCCTACCTTGCAGGGTTCCCGAAGGATTGCGAAGCACGGAACTAAAACACCGTTCTACTCGAGCTTTTAAAGTACCCACCTATGAAATAGGTTCAAGAAGTGTTACGGGGCGGTCTGGCCCGATAGGTGCCGCTTAGACCAAGCGGCCCAGCCCGTGAGGTGCTGTAGTTGGGCCAAGACAGACAGCACGGGTCTTGCGTGACTACGCAAGGGGGGGTCTTTCCAGCCTGCTCGAGATGACCCAGCATTCTCGAGTTACACCCTCAACCCTCCAGCACGGCCTTCACGCCCTCCAACATCACCGCCGCTGGAACCGCGATTCCGGTCCACTCGAGAAAGGCCAGCCGCGCCTGATGTACCAGCATTCCCAGGCCCGATTCGGCGCAGTAGCCCGCTGCCCTTGCGTCACGCACCAGTTTGGTCTCGAGCGGCTTGTACACCATGTCGTAGACCAGCGCGCCTTTGGCTAAGCGGGGGAACGTCTCAACCAAAGATGGCTCGAGCGGGGACTCTTCAGGGCGGTTGAGGCCCGCACTGCTCGAGTTGACCAGCAGATTTACCCGCTCCCACTCAATCTCGCTCTGGAGCACAAAGGTGCGGCCCGTCGGGGCCAGTTCGGCCTGCAAAGCTGTGGCCCGCTCGAGGCTGCGGTTGTGCAGCCACACCTCGACCCCCGCCCCCACCAGAGCGTGAACCGCCGCTCTGGCCGCGCCACCCGCGCCCAGCACCACGGCTATTCCACCCGGAGTGTAACCCGTGGTCTCCAGCGCGGCCAGAAAACCGGGTGCGTCGGTGTTCAGACCGTGTAATTTGCCGCTGCGGTGAACCACGGTGTTGACCGCACCAATCGCTCGAGCCTCGGTTGACACCGAATTCAGATGCTCGAGCGCAGCTTCCTTGTGCGGCAGGCTGAGGTTACAGCCCAGCACGTCAGGGGCTTTGAGGCCCTCGAGCGCCGCTGCGAGACCCTCGGGAGGAACGTCGAGGGCGGTGTACTGGCCCTCGAGTCCGGCGTAGTCAAAGGCCGCACGGTGCAGCAGCGGAGAGAGCGAGTGTCCGGCAGGATGGGCCAGCAGAAAAGCCTTCATGGCCACCAGTGTACGGGTTTTGCGCTCAAGCAGATTTTTAGTTTCACCTTTTGCTTTTAGCCACAAAATTAGCTTTTCGACCTTTTTTTGAAAGCCAAAAATACAGAAGTGTCGGCTGGGGTAAACTCGAGCAGAATCGGGTTTCAAGCGAGATTCTTCGGCTCGAGGGGGTTGGCTGTGAGCAAACACCTTGACAGCTTCACCTTACAAACCCTAGTCTTTTGAAAGAAGTGAAACTTCGGAAGAAGGTTTCGCACTCTCTGGCCTCAATCGCTTTTCGGCGACTCGAGCCAGACTTCTTTTCGCCCAAGGACTGTGGACAGCGCATCTTATGGAAACCCGCCTAGACATCATCTTGTTGGAAATCGAGCGCCGCGATTCGGTCACGGTGCTCGAACTGGCCCAATTGCTCGAGGTTTCCGCCGTCACCATCCGCAGCGACCTAGAGACCCTGCGCCGTCAGGGACGCATTCACCGCACCCGTGGTGGCGCGACCCGCCCGATGCTCAACCACCTCGAGCAGCCGCTCGAGCAAACTCGCCGCCTGCATGTGTTGGCTAAAAAGCACATCGGGGAAGCGGCAGCCGCGCTCATCGAGAGTGGGGACACGCTGTTTATGGATGTGGGCAGCACCGTGGCCGAGATGGTGCGCCACCTGCCCAGTAACCTGCAAAACGTCACGGTTATCACCAATGGCCTCAACATCGCGCTCGAACTCGAGCGTTTTTCCAACCTCACCGTGGTGGTCACAGGTGGAACCTTGAGACCGCTCCAGCACAGTCTGGTCAATCCACTGGCGCTCGAGCTGCTCGCGCGCTTACGGCCCAACAAGGCTTTTTTAGGCTGCAATGGGGTCAGTCTCGAGGGAGTGAGCAACACCAATCTGCCCGAGGCTGAAATCAAGCGCTGTGTGGCCGAGCGCTCCAAGCAGGTGTATGTGCTGGCGGACCACAGTAAACTGGGCCAGACCTGCCCTGCGTTCATCGCGCCGCTCTCAGGCGTGACCCAGCTCATCACCGACGCCAAATCTCACTCGAGCGAGGTCTCGAACCTGCGCGGCGCGGGACTGGATGTTCAACTCGTCTAAGGCGGACTCGAGCTTTGCTTCGTCTATGTTTCTTCCCCTCATCTTCTTGGGGCCTCGAATTTTTTGAGACGCACTATTTTTGAGGCATACGGTTTTTAAGACACACTGTAATCGGTTGCACGACTCTCATCTCCCCCCCTGTACATCCCACCTTAAGCTAGGGTAAAGTACACGTACAGACAACTCTAACCCTTTACCCTGCTCCGTGCTCGAGCACTTTGCTCTAGCTTTCCCTCAAACGTCTCTTTCTCTCTCCAGGAGTCATCATGAAGAAACTCATCGCCCTGACCGTACTCGTTAGCACGCTCGCCAGCGCCCAAACCTTTAAAGAACCCCCGCTGGCCCAATTCGCGCCTGAAGGTGGCAAAATCACGCTCGAGGTGTGGAGCTGGGTGCCCAACCTCGATAAGACCGCTGCGCTGTTCGAGAAGCGTTACCCCAACATTCAGGTCAAAATAACCAACCTGGGCAGTGGCCCCGCGACCTACACCAAGCTGCTCACCTCGCTCAAGGCCGGAAGTGGTGCGCCCGACGTGGCTCAAATCGAGTACGGCTTTTTGCCCACCTTCGTGGATACGGGCGGCTTAGTGGACCTCAACACCCTGGGGGCGGACAAGGTCAAGAACCTGTTCGTGCCCTGGACCTGGAGCCAGTCGCAGGCGGGCAGCACCAGCACCTGGGCCATTCCGCAAGACGGCGGACCGTTTGCCATGATGTACAACAAAACCATCCTGGACAAGTACAGCGTCAAAGTGCCCACCACCTGGACCGAGTACGCCGCCGCTGCCGAGAAACTGAGCAAAGCCTCGGGCGGCAAGGTCAAGATGGGCAACTTCTATGCCACTTACGCGCCGTGGTTCATGGCGCTGGTGTGGGCCGACGGCGGCAACTTCTTCTCGAGAAGCGGCGACCAGTGGAGCCAGACCTTCAATAGCTCGAGCAGTAAAAAGGTGCTCAGTTACTGGAACGACCTCATCAAGAAAGGTTACGTGAGCACCCTGCCCGCCTTCACCGCTGACTACAACAACGCGGTGGCCAAAGGTGAAATTGCTACCGCGCTCGAGGCCGCCTGGGGACCCAACGGCTACACCACCAACGCCAAAAACCAGGCCGGACAGTGGCGTGTGGCCGACCTGCCACAGTGGAACAAGGGCGGGGCCAAGACCACCGGCAACTGGGGCGGCAGCTCTAATGTGGTGCTCAAGCAGAGCAAAACCCCTAAAGCCGCCATGCTGTTCGCGGTGTGGCTCAACTCGAGCAAGGAAGCCGTTCAAGCCAACTGGAGTGGAGCCACGCTGTTCCCGGTGGCCAAGGCAGGCCTGACCCTGCTCACCGCGCAGGAAAAAGCCAACCCCGGAGCCACCGCCGCCTTCTTCGGCGGTCAGAACATCCTCGAGCCGTATGGAAAAGCCGCGAGCCGAGTCAACACCAACTTTCAGTGGGCACCGTGGTTTACTTTTGCCAACGATAACTTCAACAAGCAGACCGACGCGATGCTCAAGGGCACCATGACCTCCGACCAGGCGCTCGACGCGTGGCAGGCCGACTCGATGAAGCAGGCCAAGAACGACGGCTACAACGTTAAGTAGGTTACGGGTGACAGGGGACAGGTCACAGGGATTTGAACTCAAGTCTTTCCGCTGACCTTTCCCCTTTCAAACCCCTCCCTGCACCTGGGGAGGGGTTTTTCGCTCGAGCCATAGACGCTTTTCAGCCCTTCTACTGGTGATGCACATGAAAAATTCTCGAGCGGCATATCTTTTTATTGCGCCCTTCATGCTGGTGTTCGCCGCGTTTTACCTGATTCCGGTGGGTTACGCGGTGTATCTGAGCCTCTTTGTTCGCAAGCGCATCGCCACCGGGCAGGCTCCGCAAGAGGTGTTCTCGTGGTTTGAGAACTACGCTCGAGCCTTCGCGGACAGCGAATTTCAGCGAAGCCTGATCAACATCGTGGTGTTTGGAGTGATTCAGGTGCCGCTGATGATCGTCATAGCGCTGCTGCTGGCGCTGGCGTTGGACAGCTACAAGGGTGCTGCACTGCGCTTTTTTCGTACCGCCTTTTACCTGCCCTACACCCTGCCTACCATCATCGCCGGACTGCTGTGGGGCTACCTGTACTCCAAAAACATCTCGCCCTTCAGCCAGATTTCGCAGGCGCTGGGCGGGGGAAACATCGACTTCTTCGGGGGCGTTGCACTATTTTTCAGCATCGGCAACATCGTCACCTGGACCTGGACCGGCTACAACATGATTACGCTGTACGCCTCGCTGCAAAACATCTCACCTGATATCTACGAGGCGGCCCGCATAGACGGCGCGACGACCTGGCAAATCTCGAGGTTCATCAAGGTGCCGCTGCTGCGTCCCACCCTGCTGCTCACCTTAATTTTCTCGGTCATCGGTACCAGTCAGATTTTCTCGGAGCCGTTCATTCTGCGCTCGAGTGGAAATTACGTACCAGACAACATCACCCCCAACATCTACCTGTACCTGACCGCCTCGAGAGACGGGAATTTTAGCTACGCCGCGACCCTGGCCATCATCCTGGCGCTCATCACCTTCGCCTTCAGCGGCTTCTTTCTTCGGGCCGCCGGGTTCTCAGGAGACCGCAAATGACCGCGCCCAGCCTGCAAAAAAGAGAGGTGCAAATCCTCAAGCGCACCCCCAAGCGCACCCGCGAGCCGACCAACTGGCTCCTCACCCTGGCGCTGGGCCTGTTCGCCATTTACTGCCTGCTGCCGCTGTGGTGGGTGTTCGTGAACATGTTCAAGGATAACTCGCAGCTCTTCAACAGCTTCGGGCTGTGGTTCAGCTCGCCCAGCCACTTTTTCGAGAACCTGAACGCCCTGTTCACTCGAGACGGCGGCATCTTCTGGACCTGGTTACGCAACTCGGTGGTATACGCGGGGTCTACCGCCGTGCTGACCACCATCATCTGTGCGCTGGGCGGTTACGGTTTTGCCAAGTACAACTTTGCCGGTAAGGGTCCGCTGTTCGCCCTCATTCTGGGCACCATCATGGTGCCGTCTACTGCGCTGGTGCTGCCCATCTTCTTGCTGATGCAGAAACTGGGACTTATCAACACGGTCTGGGCGGTGATTTTACCCTCGGTCATCAACCCTTTCGGTTTGTACCTGATGCGGGTGTTCTGGGAATCCGCCTTTCCCGACGACCTCATTGAGGCGGCCCGGATTGACGGCGCGGGACACTGGACCATCTTCTGGCAGGTGGGTTTACCCCTGGTGCGCGGCGGTCTGGTCACGGTGGGCCTGTTTTCTTTCGTGGCCTCGTGGAACAATTTCTTTCTGCCGCTGGTAGTGGTGTCTAAGGATGACCTTTTCCCCATGACTCTGGGGCTTTCAGTGTGGAACACGGTCAGCACCGGGCAAACTCCCATCTATCCGGTGATTATTCTGGGCAGCTTAATCAGCATTCTGCCTCTGATTATTGGCTTTCTGACCCTGGGGCGTTACTGGCAGGGTGGGCTGGGAGCAGGAGCGGTCAAGGGTTAAGAAGCTAACCCCTCGAGCCACAACCCAAAAAGAAGAAATCCGGCACTCGAGCGCCGGATTTCTTCTTTTTCAACTGGTCCACTCGAGCGCGCTTACAACAAGCCCTTAACCACCCTAACCACGTTCTCGACGCTGAAGCCAAATTTCTCGAACAGGAGGTCGGCGGGGGCCGACGCGCCGAAGCCCTGCATGGCGATGACCGCGCCCTCGAGACCCACGAACGCGCCCCAACCAAAGGGGGAAGCGGCTTCGATGGCCACACGTTTGACGCCCTTGGTCAGCACGCTGTTCTTGTAAGCGTCGTCCTGGGCGTTAAACAGCTCCATGCTCAGCATAGACACCACTCGAGCACCGATGCCCTCGCTCGAGAGCGCTTTAGCCGACTCGAGCGCCAGACTGACTTCCGAGCCGCTGGCAATCAGAATAATTTGTGCGTTTTCAGAATCCTGCACCACGTAAGCACCGCGTCCGGCTCCGGCAAAGTTGCGCGGCAAAATCGGCAGCTTCTGGCGGGTGAGAACCAGCGCGGTAGGGGCGTGTCCCCGCTCGAGCGCAATTTGCCACGCGGCAGCGGTTTCGTTGGCGTCAGCGGGGCGCAACACCGCCAGATTGGGAATGCTGCGTAAGCTGGCCAGTTGCTCAACCGGCTGGTGGGTGGGGCCGTCCTCGCCCACCCCGATACTGTCGTGGGTCAGCACGTAAATCACCGGCTGATTCATCATCGCAGCCAATCGCACGCTGGGCTTGAGGTAGTCCGAGAACACGAAGAAAGTGCCCACGTAGGGGCGCAGTCCGGCGTAAAGCGCCATGCCCACTCCGGCGGCGGACATCCCGAACTCGCGCACCCCGAACATGATGTTGCGGCCCGCGAAATCGTGGGTTTTGAGCACCGCTTCACCCACAATGGTGGTCTTGGTGCTGCCCGAGAGGTCAGCGCTACCGCCCAGCAACATGGGAACTTTGGCGGCCAGCGCGTTGATGACTGCGCCCGAGGCGTCGCGGGTGGCCATGCTGCCGCCGACCTCGAAGCTGGGCACCGCGTCCGACCAGCCTGCGGGCAGAACGCCCTCGAGAATCTCCGAAACGGTTGGGGCCAAATCGGGGTGAGCGGCTTTGTACTGCTCGAACTTAGAGTCGTATTCGGCTTCCCAGGCTTTGCCCTTCTCGAGCAGGCTCATGTCGGCCTTCACTTCGTCTGGAACGAAGAAATCGGGGTAGGTCCAGCCAAGCGCCTCTTTGGTGGCCTTCACCCCGTCTGCGCCTAGCGGCTCGCCGTGCGCTTTGGGGGTTCCGGCCTTGGGCGACCCAAAGCCGATGACCGTCTTGACCCGAATGAGCGAGGGCTTTCCGGTCTCGGCTCGAGCGGCCTCGAGCGCCCCGGTGATGGCCTCGACATCGTTGCCGTCGGTTACGGTTAGCACCTGCCAGCCATACGCCTCGAAGCGCTTGGTGGTGTCGTCGGTGAAGCTCATGTTGGTCATCGAGTCGAGCTGCACGTTGTTGTCGTCGTACAGCCAGATGAGCTTGCCCAGCCCCAGGTGGCCTGCTAAGGACCCCGCTTCATGGCTGATGCCTTCCTGCAAGTCACCGTCGGAGACGATGGCGTAGGTGTAGTTGGAAAAAACCTCGAGTTCGTCCCGGTTGAAACGCGCTGCTAAGTGGGCTTCACCCATCGCCATGCCCACGCTCATGGCCGCACCCTGACCCAGCGGCCCAGTGGTCACGTCCAAGCCCTTGGTGTGGTGAAACTCGGGGTGGCCGGGGGTTTTGCTGCCCCACTGCCGGAAGTTTTTGATTTCCTCGAGCGGCAAATCGTAACCGGTCAGGTGCAGCAGCGAGTAGATGAGCATACTGGCGTGCCCAGCGGACAGCACGAAGCGGTCCCGGCCCATCCAGAAGGGATTTTGAGGGTTGACCCGTAGGAAGCGAGTCCACAGGGTGTAGGCCATCGGGGCCATGCCCAGCGGCGCGCCGGGGTGGCCCGAATTAGCTTTCTGTACCGCGTCAATGGACAGCGTGCGAATGGTGTTGATGCTGAGTTGAGAAATATCCATGCCCTGATTCTAACCTTTGCCGGGGAGGGGGAGGCTCGAGCTATGTCTAACCCCGATAGCGTGACTGGGCCGAGTTCAAAATGTGATATTCGGCTCGAGCGAAGTGAATTCCCGAGAATCCAGGCTTGAAGCACGGCTCAAATGCGCTGCCACAAACCTCTCAGCCCCACCGAATTCGAGGTCACACTCGAGCAGTTCGCGTTTCGCTGCGCTCGAGCGTTTTCTCGCCGCGCAACACCTCGTGGTGCAGCCGACAGCGCGCCTCGTAGCTCTCCGACGCGCCGACCATCACCACCGGGTCGTCGAAGTGGGCGGGTTTGCCGCCAATCAGGCGCTGAGTGCGGGTGGCGGGCGCGCCGCACACCATGCAGATGGCGGTGAGCTTCTCCACACTCTCTGCTCGAGCCACCAATTCGGGCACGATGCCGAAGGGTTCGCCACGAAAGTCCAAATCCAGACCGCCCAGAATGACGCGCACCCCCGCGTCGGCCAGCTCGAGCGCCAGGGGCACCAGTTCGGCATCGAAGAACTGCACCTCGTCAAAGACCACCACGTCGGGCAGTCCCGGCGCAGCATCGAACAGCGGCGAGTGGCCTTGCAAAATATTTCTGACCTCGAGACTGTTCAAAACCGCGTGCGCCGCCACGGTGCGGCCCGCATGGCTGGCCACTTCGGTGGCGTGATAGCGGTTGTCTATGGTGGGCTTGAACACCACCACCCTTTGACGGGCGATGAGTGAGCGGGTCACGCGCCGGATGAGTTCCTCGGACTTGCCGCTGAACATGGGGCCGCAGACCACCTCGAGATGTCCACCGGCGTAAGGGCTTTTGAGCATGGGGTACAGGTTACAGGTTACGGGGAACAGGTTACAGGGGTGGGGCGGGGAACAGGTTGCAGGGGACTGGAGAATAGGGCGAAGCAAGCACTTTTTGAGAATTTGCCGACAATCACTTTGACTATTTCGAGGTAGACGCATCCGGCGTTTTCTCGTATGCTGAACCCTGCAACGTTTTCACTCCGAGCACTTCAGGGTTGAACACGGTTGGCTCGAGCCAGCCTGAACGTTGACGCGGAGCACCTACCTTCAGTTTTATACCCTTCAAACCTAGCGGCGCGATTCTCCAAAATGCGAGAATCCAAGCCTCGAGCCGGACTCGTCTGAGTCTGACAAGATGTGGCTCGAGACTTGTAGCCCTGGTGAGTATCCGTAAAAGCGAGTCTGCACTTGCGGCTCGAGCAAAGGAAAGCACATGAAAAATCCCAAAGGCGACCTCATCGAGTATTGCCGCACCATGCGGCTGCGTTCACCCAAATTCGAGACTCGTGGCACCGGCAGCGACCACGAGCCCCTGTTCATCACCGATATTCTGCTCGACGGCGAGGTCAAGTCCACTGGGCAGGGCAGCAGCAAGCGCGACAGTGAGCGCATGGCTTCTGAGCTGGCCTTTGAAAGCTTGCTGGGTCAGTTTGGCCCCCCGCCGCAACGTGAGCGCAAACCCACCTCCAACCTGGGAACCTCGAGCCGTGGGAGCAGCGCTTCGAGCGAGGCTTACCCCATCTACGCCGAGGTGCTGGTGGCGTCCTTAAACATTGCCAACAGCCGGGTAGACGGCAATCGGCGCGGCCCGGAGAGCATTGACCTGATTCGTAAAATGACCCTCGATTTATACAAAGGGCTGCTCGAGGAACTAGGAACCACCTCCGAGGGAGCCAACTCGGACTCCAGTGGGGTGACGCTCGAGGAGTTGGAGAGCGGACGGGCGTAGAGCGGAGGGTTGGACGGGGAGAGGGTGGGTGAGGCTCGAGAGGACGGGGTGAATCCCCTGTAACCCGTGACCTACAACCTGTCATCAACCTATATTTCCCCGCTTCTCCACCCTCCAGAACCTGTACCCTGAACTCCATGTCCTTGCCCTTTCCCTACAAAGGTGTGCTCTTCGATATGGACGGCACGCTCGTTCACAACAGCCCTTATCACCGTCAGGCGTGGCAGGAAGTGGCGCTCGAGCTGCTGGCGCTCGAGGTGACGAACGACGATTACGCCTTGAAGGTGGATGGGGGCCGCAACCCCGAAATCATGGCCCGCCTGACCGGACAAACCCCTAGCCCGGAAGCCGCGCTCGAGTTTCACCACACCAAAGAAGGCCGTTACCGCGATTTGGCACGGGGACTGCTCGAGGAGTTACCCGGCGCGTCCGCTTATCTGGACTGGCTCGAGGGTCGCGGTATTCCTTACGCCCTGGTGACCAGTTCCGACCCGCTCAACGTGGACTTCGTGTTCGAACAAATTGGTCTGGGTCAGCGTTTTGGCAAGCGGGTGATTGGAACCGATGTGATAAACGGCAAGCCGCACCCCGAACCCTACCTGCGCGGTGCGGCACTTCTGAACCTCGAGCCGAAGGACTGTCTGGTTCACGAAGACGCGGTGAACGGTATACGCAGCGGCCTAGCGGCAGGCTGCACGGTGTGTGCCATCGCAGCCCACTCGAGCGCACAGAGTCTACTCGAGGTCGGCGCACAGTTCGCGGTGCCCAATTTTGCAGTGTGGCTCGAGAGGATTCGAGATTCTTAGCAGGAGAGGAAGACGGCAGACAGCAGACGACAGAAAAGACTGCTCGAGTGCAAGTCCCAAACGTTTCTTGCTAATCGCTGACCCTTATGAAAGGCTCTGAGTCCGAAACCCGCGCGCTCGAGTATCTGCTCGAGCAGGGCCACACTTTGCTCGAGCGCAATTACTGCATTCGGGGCGGCGAAATCGACCTCATCACGCTCGAGGGAGAAACCACGGTGTTCACCGAGGTCAAGCAGCGCTCGAGGACGGATTTCGGGAGTGCGCTCGAGTCGGTGAGCGCTAAAAAAGCGCAACTGGTGCGTCGGGCCGCGCTGCGCTACCTCGAGCGCGACGACGTTTTTTGCCGCTTTGACGTGATTGCTATAGAGGGCGACCCGGTGAGCGGCCAACTGGTCTGGATAAAAGACGCTTTTTAAGGAGTAGGACTATAGTTTAATGAACCATGAACCCAGACGCCGAGCACTGGAATGACTTGTACGGCTCCAAATCCGCGCAGGAATTGAGCTGGACCCAGACCCGTCCCGGCGTGGTGCTGAGCTGGCTCGAGCAGATTGGGCCACAACCCGACTCGGCGGTGCTCGAGGTGGGCGGAGGGCAAGGGGTTTTGGTGGACCACCTGCTCGAGCGGGGCTGGGGTCTGGTCACGGTGCTCGACCTCTCCGAGGTGGCGCTCGAGCAGGCCCAAAAGCGGCTGGGAACCTCTCGACTGGGAACAAATGGAGAAAGAGTGCGCTGGCAGGTGGGAGATGTCACTACCGCCGTTCTCGAGCCAAATAGCTATTTTCTGTGGCATGACCGCGCCGTGTTTCACTTCCTCACCGACCCCGCTGCGGTAGCGCGGTACATCGTTCAGGCCAGCACTTCGGTGCGGCCCGGAGGCCACCTGATGCTCAGCACCTTCGCGCCCGACGGACCCGAACGGTGCAGCGGTCTGGTGGTGCAGCGCTACAGCGCCCAGACTCTGCTCGAGCTGTTTGCGCCTCACTTTCGCAAGAGGGCCGCCGAGCGTGAGCTACACCTCACCCCGTGGGGCGCAGTACAAGCTTTCACCTGCGTGTGGCTCGAGCGAATCTCCTCGAGTGTAGAGGATGTTTAGAGCAGATTCTCGGGAATGATGTCGAGTCCTAAATCGGTGTTCCGCAATCTGGGCAGCGGCGGCAACGGCACCTCGAGCACGTTGCCACCGATGTGGGCCAGCCGGGGGTTGGCCAGGGTACACACCAGCTCGGAGAGTTCGGAGTCGTACTCCTCGCCGCCCGACGGTCTCGAGGGGATGAGCAAGTTCACCCGCATCTTTTCCAGAGCGGCCCCACGGGTCATGCCCTCGAGCGCACCGCGCAGTACGTACAGGTGCAACTTTTGCTCGGTGGGCGGCGCAATGACGACCAGCCAACTGTGCGGCAACTGGCGGTGCAGAGTTTGTAAAACGCCCATGCTCGAGCGCAGATTCTGACTCAGTAGTTCGTTCCACTCGGCCAGACCCAGGTAGTCGAAACTCGAGGGACTGCCCTTGTCGGCCAAGTGAATCACGCCGCTCAAATGTCCGTAGAGTTCGAGAATCTTGCTCTGGGCGCTCGAGTAATCAATCGGACTCGAGAGGTCGGTCTTGATGGGAATGGCGCTGCCCCCCAGCGTTTCGATGTGCGAGGACAGTTGCGAGGCTACCTCGGAATTCGCACTGAGCAGCACCACCGTTGCGCCCCGGTGGGCTAGTGCCACCGCAATCGAGCGCCCAAAGCCGCTGTCGGTCTCGCTGATGGCAATGACCTGATTCTCGAGCAGACGGTCTTTCACCGGACTCCACGGCGGGGTGTGCGGCACAGGTGCGGGAATTTCGGGCGGACCCTGATGGGCGTAGTCCTGGGTGTACTCCTGCACAGGCTCGAGGTGGACAGGCTCGAGGTCGGCTTCATATGCCAACTGGAAAGCGTCCGAGTCGAAGGGTCCAGTCATGCCTCATAGCATACAAGGACTGGGTGCAAGAGGCTTGTGAACCCTGTACTGCCAACGCAAACGCCCAACGTCGAGTCCGTCCCAGACGTTCGACGTTTGCGTTGGCGAAGCCAGCAAACTTCAAGACGCCCGAGCGTTATCCAGCCCCGCCGTCTCGAGGGTGTGAACCTCGAGTTTCTCGTTCTTCTCACTGGGAGCGCGGTAAATCCCGGCCTGCGGCATCTCACCGATGCGAAAGCCGCGCTCGCAACGGTGGCACCAGTAGGCTTGCATTCCGTCCCGTGTGAAACTGAGGTCCAAACGTGGGTTGGCACACTGAGGGCAACGCAGTGAAAAACCCCTCGAGCTGACGGGTAAATCGGGTTCTTTCTCTCTGACTTTCATGGTTCTAGAATAACATAATTCTGTTATAGGTGAAATAGGCTAGGGTCAAGCGTATAGTTCAGAATTGCGGGATGGCGTGAATTCCGCCTGGAAGGACCCCCCTTCTCGTTTGCGCTGCGCTTAAACGAATATCCCGTGCTTCGCAACACTTCGTGAACCTACAAAGCAGGGGGGAACTAAAACCCTTTCCAGCTCGAGCTTTTAAAGTACCCACCTGTAAGACAGGCTCGCGCAGCTTCCCGGAGCGGGCAGGCCCCACGGGGTGCCGTTCTGCCCAAGACGGGACGGGTCTTGCGTGAATACGCAAGGGGGGGTCCTTCCAGCCCGCTCGAGACTACCCCGCATTCCCGAGCATTACCCAATCCCGTAAGCCTTAACCCAACCTTCAGACCTCGAGCCGCCCCAATCCAATCCTCGAGCGCCCGACTATAAGCAGTGCGTAGGACCGAGCAGGAACACCCTTTAGGAGAATCCATCATGAACAAAAAACTTTTAACCTTGACCACCCTTGCCCTCACCGCTAGCCTCGCCAACCTGGCCCACGCTCAGGACGCCATGATGATGGGCAAAGACGCCTACGTGCGCGTGGTTCACGCCTCGCCCGACGCCCCCAACGTGGACGTTTACGTGGATGGTATGCGGACCGTGACCAACGCCGCCTTCAAAGCCGTGACTTCCTTCGGTGAAGTGCCTGCCGGAAGCCACAAAGTGATGGTCACGGTGGCCGGAGACAAGAGCAAGGCCGTACTCGAGGCCACGCTGAACCTCAAAGCGGGTACGTACTACACCGTAGCAGCTACGGGTCTGGTCAAGAACCTCAAGGCCAGCGTATTCACCTCGGCTAAACTCAATACTAACAAGGCCAAAGCCGAGGTCAACGTGTACCACTTCTCGCCCGGTGGCCCTCGAGTGAACGCCCTGGCGGTGGACATGAGCAACGCGCCCATCCTTAAATACGGCGTGAGCTACGGCCACAAGGCCACCGTGTTGGTCAACCCGATGGGTGTAAACCTCAACATCGTGCCCTTCGGTAAGACTATGCCGGTGGTCAAGAACCTGACCGGTATCTCGGTGGCGGGCGGCAAGAGCTACAGCGTGTTCGCGGTGGGCGTGGTAGGCGGCACCGGAATGCAGGCGTTTGATTTGGTCGTGGCCGAGGACAAGCTGGTTTCCGGCTCGATGAAAGGGCAGTAATTCAGCGATGAGCTGGGATGAGTCGGGACGATGTTTCCGGCTCGAGTTCCAGCCAGTCAGGATAAAGCTCGAGCAGCACAGGATTCATCTAAGTAGTCAGTAGGTCTCGAGCGGCGCAGTTCGGTGAGTTTCGACACCAGACTTACCAAGCTGCGCTCAAAAGACCCCTCCAATTTCAAAAATTCTCGAGCACTCATCCCATATTCTTTATTCCGAAATTCACTCGAGCCTGATTTATTCGCCAACACAAACGTTATTTGAGTTTCACGCTCGAGAGAAGAGGGTTCAGACCTTCTTCTCTCCACTTTTTATCAGATGGATAACCGGAGGTTCACGATGTACAAGCGTTTTCTCGAGGCCATCCTCAGCGCCGTACTGCTCAGCGCTTTTGGGGGTCTGGCGTGGTGGTCGGGACTGGCTTACCCGCCCATCGAACTCAACGGGGTTCTCACTCGAGCGATGGGCACGCCGCAGATGTTCCGGCTGGTTCACTCCATCTTCGGCATCGGGCAGGACGGCAAGAACGTGGCCTTTGTGGGCACTACGCTGCTGTGGCTGGTGCTGACCGTGGCGCTGGGTTTTCTTCCGGTTCTGGCGGCGGCTGGGGTGCTGGGTTTGAGCTTGCTCACGCTGGTTCCCTGGCCCCTAGCGCTGGGTTACGCCGTGGTGTACGCGCTGATTCGGGTGGCATTTACCCGCTCGAGCCGCCCGGTGGGTCCCAAGGCGATTCGGCAGACCAAATTAGACCGCCGAAATGCACTGGCGACACTGGGCGGGGTGGGCGTGGCCCTGCTGGGCACGGGTTTGGTGAAAAGCAGCACCCAGACGGGCGCAATAGATTTAACCGTCTCGAGCACTCCCGGAAAGCTGCCCGCTGAATTTACCCCGGTAAAGGACTTTTATTACGTTTCCAAAAATCTCGAGGCCCTCGACCCCAACATCCGCGCCGCAAACTGGAAGCTCGAGGTAAACGGCGAAGTGCAGCGGCCTCTGAGTCTCACGCTCGAGCAGATTCGCGCCCTGCCCGCGCAAACCGTGGACCTCACGCTGGCCTGCATCTCCAACCCCATCGGCGGTCCACTCATGGGATTGGGGCGCTGGACCGGGGTCAGCTTTGCCGAGATTCTCAAGCGGGCGGGCGTCACCCCGGACGCCAAATGGGTCATCTGGCACGCCTTCGATGGCTATACCGAGTCGCTGCCCCTCAGCGAAGCAGCCCAGCTCGAGCTGCTGCTGGCCTACGACCAGAACGGCGCGCCGCTCACCCCCAAGCACGGCTTTCCGCTTCGCATCCTGATTCCGGGGCGCTACGGCATGAAGCAGCCGCGCTGGCTCACCCGCATCGAGTTTGCGCGGGAGGACCAGGCCGGATACTGGGTCACGCGGGGGTGGAGCAAGACCGCCACCGTCGAAATCACCAGCCGCATTGACTTTCCGCTCGAGAACAGTCCGGTGGTGAAGGCCGCTCAGCCCGTCACCGTGCGCGGCATCGCCTTCGGGGGCCTCAAGCCGATTACCAAGGTCGAGGTGAGCGTGGACGGCGGCAAAAACTGGCTCGAGGCTAACTTGAAAAAGCCAATTTCTAAATACGCCTGGACCGGGTGGAGCCTGCCGTGGACGCCGGAGGCTGGGTCTCACGATTTGCGGGTGCGGGCCTACTCGAGCGCAGAGGTTCAGAAAGAGAAGGAGGAGGACGCGCTGCCCGAGGGAGCGACGGGGTATCACCACTTCATTGTCAATGCCAGTTGAGCGCGGCAAAACTGCCCCAATTTCCATATGCTTTTCTGCGTATCCTTTACACTCGAGCCATGCTCAAGAAAATGACCGTGCATCACCTCGGGGACCAGCGCTATGTGGGCTTCAATGAAAGTGGACACCAGCTTCTGATAGACGCCAGCCCTATTGCCATCGGGGTGCGCCCTATGGAAGCGCTGCTCGGCGCACTGGCCACCTGCACCGCGTTTGATGTGGTGGACATCATGAAAAAGCGCCGCACGCCGCTATCGCATTACAGGGTGGAACTCGAGGGCGAACGCGCCGAGGAGCACCCCAAGCGCTACACCCACATTCGGGTGCGCCACATCGCCGGAGGCGAGGGTGTAACCCAGGAAAATCTCGAGAAGGCAGCCAAACTGTCTCACGAGAAATACTGCTCGGTGGCGGCGTCGCTCAACGCCGAAATCAGCGTGGAAGCGGTGCTCGAGGATGCAGAGCCAGCCGTGGTGCAGGCCGCTCACTAAAAAGCACGGGGCTAACGATTGGGATGGATGCGCTCGAGCACCAACCCCATTTCAGAGCCGCAAAAGTGGAAATATTTCCACCTTTGCGGCTTGTACTTTTCTAGCACAAATGTGTTGGACCGCGTTTTATCTCCGTTGGCTTTGCGCCCACAGGGCGGGCCAAGCACGCGCTCGAGCAAATTTATTCATCTTCTTTACTTGCCACACCGAGAGGGTTTTGCAGGGCCAGGGGTTGATGTGCTCGAGCGGAGCCAAACAAATTTTGCAAAATTAGACTGCTTTGTGGTTCCAAAAAAGTGACGTGTGATATGAATTTTTCGCTGATATTGGCTTGACAAAGCCTCAAAAACAGACCAGATTAGGATATAATCTCTGCAATTTGCAGCAGGTCTGAAAAGCCCACTCTGCTCGAGCAACCCTCGAGTTGGCCTTATCACACGAAATCACATGGAGGCCCTATGAACCCGATTGGAAAAGTCACCGTCGCCCCGGTTCTACCCGCTCGTTTAGAGCGTTTGAATGAACTCGCCCGCAACCTGTACTGGAGCTGGACCCCGCACGCCTGGGGCCTGTACGAGAGCCTCAACCCGGTAGCCTGGGAAAAGTACGAACACAACCCGGTGCGGACCCTGCTCGAGACCTCGCAAGTTCACCTCGACGCGCTGGCGCTGGACAAAGGTTTTCTCGAGCGCTTCGATGCGGTGATTAAAGATTTCGACGCGTACATGGGGGCGGGGAAAACCTGGTTCTCGAGCCGAAAAATCGAGCACCAGGGCAAGGTGGCGTACTTCAGCGCCGAGTTCGCCTTTGCCGAGGCGCTGCCCATCTACTCGGGCGGTCTGGGCGTGCTGGCCGGAGACCACTGTAAAAGTGCCTCCGACTTGGGCCTGCCCTTTGTGGGCGTGGGCCTGATGTATCACCAGGGTTACTTTCGTCAGTCGCTCAACAAGGAAGGCTGGCAAGAGGAAAGCTACGAGGACCTCGACCTGCACGCGCTGCCGCTCAGTCCGGTTCTGAACGCCGACGGCTCCGAGGTGCGGGTACGCTTGGCCCTACCGGGACGCGAGGTGCAGGTGCGAGCCTGGAAGATTCAGGTGGGCCGCATTCCGGTGTATGTGCTGGATACCAACGTGCTCGAGAACCGCGAGGATGACCGCGCCCTCACCGCGAGGCTCTACGGCGGCGGTCAGGAGATGCGAATTGCTCAGGAGATGGTGTTGGGCGTGGGCGGGGTGCGCCTGCTGCGGGCGCTGGGTGAGGATATCGGCGTTTACCACATGAACGAGGGCCACGCGGCCTTCCTGGGACTCGAGCGGGTGCGAGAACTGCTCGAGGTTTCAGAGGGTGCGAAAGAGGGCGCGCTGGACTTCTGGCAGGCGCTCGAGGTGGTGCGGGCCAGCAGTGCGTTTACCACCCACACCCCGGTTCCCGCCGGAAACGACGCCTTTCCACAAGACATCGTGGACCAGTATCTGGGCAAGTGGTACGCCCGCTTTGCCATTAGCCGCGACGAGTTTATGAATCTGGCGCTGCACCACCAGCCCTGGGGACCGACCTTCAGCATGACCGTGTTGGCGCTACGGACCTCGAGCAAGGCCAACGGGGTGTCCGAGTTACACGGACACGTCTCGAGGCGGATGTGGAACTTTCTGTACCCCGGCGCGAACCCCGAGGAAGTGCCGATTGGACACGTCACCAACGGGGCGCACAGCCTCACCTTCATCGCTCAGGAGCTGCGCGATTTGTACTCGAGCGTGCTCCCAAAGGACTGGACCGAGCGGCTCGAGGATAAAGTGATGTGGAAGGGTCTGGACAAAATCCCCGACGCAGATTTGGCCGACGCGGTTCACACGCTCAAGGTCAAGATGATTGACTTCGTGCGCGAGCGGCTGAAAATTCAGTACACCCGCAACGAGGCCAGCGCCAGACAGATTCAGAGCGCCGAGACGGTGCTCGACCCCCACGCGCTGACCATCGGTTTCGCCCGCCGCTTTGCCACCTACAAGCGGGCCACGCTGCTGTTCTCAAACCTCGAGCGGCTCAAGCGCATTATCAACGACTCCGAGCGCCCGGTGCAGTTCGTGTTTGCGGGCAAAGCCCACCCCGCCGACAACCCCGGCAAGCAGTTCATTCAGGCCATCTACCGCTTCTCGCAAGACCCGGATTTGCTGGGAAAACTGGTGATTCTCGAGAACTACGACATGAACGTGGCCCGCCATCTGGTGCAGGGCGTGGACATCTGGCTCAACAATCCGCGCCGTCCGCTCGAGGCCTCAGGTACCAGTGGCATGAAAGCGAGCTTCAACGGAGCGCTCAACTTCAGCATTTTAGACGGCTGGTGGCGCGAATCCTTCGATGGCGAGAACGGTTACGCCATCGGCGACGAGCGCGAGTTCTCCAGTCTCGAGGCCCAGGACGACTTCGACGCTTTTTCGCTGTATGAAACGCTCGAGAAGATTATCGTGCCCAGCTACTACCAGCGCGACGAAAGTGGCACGCGGGCCAAGTGGATGGGCGGGGTGCGCCGCGCCATCGAGTCGGTGGCCCCGCAGTTCTCGATGCAGCGTCAGGTGATTGACTACATCGAGGGCTACTACGCCCCTCTCTGGATTCGGGGCGCAAAAGTGGCTGCCAACCACATGGCGCTGGCCAAGGATTTGAGCGCCTGGAAGCACGACATTGTGGGCAAGTGGAACGACGTGACGCTCGAGGCGTTTGCAGAAACCCCCCAAAGCGCTAAAACCGGCGACACGGTGAGTGTGCAGGCCAGGGTCCACACGAACGGCATTGACCCGAAGTTTCTGCGGGTGGAAGCGGTGTTGCAGCGCGAGGGGTTTGAGACCTTCTCGAGCGCGCCACTGACGCTACAAAGCGCCCAGGACGGCTGGGCCGAGTACAGCGCTCAGGTTCCGCTGAGTGAGAGCGGTAAGCTCGATATTGGCGCAAGGGTGCTGCCCTACCGCCCAGAGCTGGGCAACCTGCTCGAGATGGCCCTGATTAAGTGGGGGTGAGGGTGGTGGGGCGCTCGAGCGGGCAAGGACCCCCCCTTGCGTAGTCACGCAAGACCCCCTACAAAGCAGGTGGGTACTTTAAAAGTTCGAGTGGAAGAGGGTTTTAGTTCCCCCCTGTTTTACAGGGGGGATATTTATGAAAGCATAGCGCTCATAAGAAGGGGGGTCGTTCCAGGCCGAACGGACACTCCCCGCAAAATAGATTTACACCCGAAAACGGCCCAACACGCTTGACACCAGCACCTCGAGCGTGTAACATCCCTAACGCGCTCCATGCTGGGGTGGCGAAATCGGTAGACGCACCAGCTTGAGGGGCTGGCGCCCGCAAGGGCATGTGAGTTCAAGTCTCATCTCCAGCACCACACAAGTTTAAAAAAAGCTCCCACAAGGGAGCTTTTGCTTTTTATACCTATTGCGGGAAACGGGCTGATTGAGGGATTAAAGATAACCTCGAGGGCTGGAGAAGTTTGCTTCAAAATATAGGAGTCAAACATCCTGGGCAATATTGGTTAAAGCCACTTGCTTCTATACTGGATTGTATGGATTCTGCAACTGTGCCACCTCGAAAAACACCCGACTCCAAGGAGCTTACCAGTGCGGTTCAGCGCGCTCCCGAAGTCACGGCATATTTACTTGAACATGGTTCGCTCGAGGATGGTAGCCCGACATTCATCGCGCTCGAGCTGGTGAGTCCGGCGCTGCTTACGGACCGACTCTGGGGCAAGCGCTATGGTCAACCCTGTTTAGGAACACCTTTCCACAGCGTATCCGAGTATTTGGATTGGCGAATCCGAGTGGCTTATCCACATCCTGCTTATCGCTACCTGAGCCTGCCTTGGGCTTTGGAGGTGCGCTACCCCTTTCCTATGCTCGAGCAGGCGTTTGCACAGCTCGACGCGGCGCTTAGAAGTGTGGGTGTAGGCTTGCGTCGGGACCCAGAGAATATACGCGAAAAGGATGCACGCGTGTGGGGCAGCCAACCTACCCTGCGATTGGGAAACTACTGGATGCACTCTTGGCCCAGGGGAATTCTCTGCCCTTTATGCGGTGAAAGTGGAGGTGGAGGTCAGTTACTTTTATACCGAACCTCTTCAATGGAGGACGTTTTAGTGTGCGATGAGGAAGACAGCGAATATGTCCTGGGTAGTCCACCCTGGCATCAGTACGCCGACAGAGACGTGTGGCGAAACTCTCACGCCGCCAGTTGGAAGCTCAGAAGTCATGTGCCTTACTCTCCCTGGGGCACAGATTTTAAAAGAGCAGAGCGCCTGTTCTCCGAAGCGCTCGAAAGTAGAAAACCGCATCACTTACCCTCAGAGGATACACGTCGCGGTAGTATCCTGACCCTCGAGTTGAGCGAGCCTCTGGGCCGCTGGCACGACACCATTTGGCGCTTTTGGCTTATGAGGGACCAACCGACGACAGTCGCAATTTATCCGGTGGGCAACACTGCACCGGACTGGGTAATACAGAGAAACGAAAAAATTATCGTTGAGCATCCCTCAGTTTGGCTAACTCGGTAGCCCAGTGCATTTTCGATAACCAAGCTCCCTGGAGCGCCAGCCTAGATATTCTCGAAATAAAGCGGCCTGTTCACCTTGAAGCCCCCGCTCGAGCGCTAGAGTAGACCCTAATATGGACCTTCACACGCCTTGTCTGGACCCCAACTGTACCGAGTGCAATGCGGCGCTGCCCAAAAAGTTTGCCCACTTGCACCAGCACACCCAGTACAGCCTGCTCGACGGGGCCGCCAAGGTCAAAGACCTGCTCAAGTGGGTCAAGCAGGTCACGCCGCACAGCCCCGCCTGCGCCATGACCGACCACGGCAACATGCACGGCGCGGTGAGTTTTTACAACTACGCCGTGGAACTCGAGGTCAAACCCATCATCGGGTACGAGGCGTACCTCACCAACGGCTCGAGGTTTGACCGCAAGCGCGGCGAGGACAACGAGAAATCCATCTTTCACCTCACCTTGCTGGCCAAAAACTTTAAAGGCTATCAGAACCTGTGTCGGTTATCCTCCATCGCCTACCTCGAGGGTTATTACTACAAGCCGCGCATTGACCACGCGGTGCTCGAGGAATACAGCGAGGGCATCATCGCCTTTACCGGCTGTCTGGGCGCGGAGGTTCCGCAGCTCATCATGCAGAATCGGCTCGAGGATGGGCGGAGGAAGCTCGAGTGGTATTTGAGGGTTTTTGGCGCGGATTACTTCGTCGAAATTCAGAACCACGGCATCCCCGAGCAGCAAAAAGTGAACGAGGTGCTGCGCGAGTGGGCGCGGGAATACGGCATCGGTATGGCCGCCACCAACGACGGGCACTACGTCAAAAAGGACGACGCCCGAGCGCACGAAACCCTGCTGGCCATTCAGACCAAGACCACACTCGACAACCCCAACCGCTTCAAGTTCCCCTGCGACGAGTTCTACGTCAAGTCGCTCGAGGAGATGCAGGTGGCACTGCCGCTCGAAACCTGGGGCAGCGAGACCTTTTCCAACACCGCGCTCATCGCCAGCCTCTGCAACGTGGACCTGCCGGTGGGCAAAAAACGGGTTTACCAGATGCCGCAGCTTCCCATTCCGCAGGGGCGCACCATGTCTGAAGAACTGCGGGTGCAGACCTACCGGGGTTTGGAAGTGCGCTACCGGAAAGAGGGCATCACCCTCGAGTTTCTACGTTTTTATGCCGCAAAATCCTGGGAATACGCAATGGATGCGGTCAAGCTCGAGCGCCACTACCGCGCCTTGTTTGACACAAAAATTTCAGATAATCCAGAGAAGTTTACCTCTGAGCAGTTCGCCCTCATCGGCTTTGCAGGTCAGGTGGAAACCCTGCGCTCGAGATTGCCGGACTTTGATGCTGCAAATGCGGACCTCGAGCAGCTCTACACCGCGTTAGCCTTCATGGGCACACTGTGGGAGGATTTGGGTAAGGCGGGCGGCGAGAAATACACTCAATATCCGGCGTTCGAGGAACTCGAAAAAGGGAATAGCCAACCCATCAGCCCTCACGCACTCGTGCTCATCCGCCGCGCCGAGTACGAATGCTCGGTCATCAACAACATGGGCTTCCCGGATTACTTTCTGATTGTGGCGGACTACATCAACTGGGCTAAAGCGCAGAAAATCAGCGTGGGGCCGGGGCGCGGCTCGGGCGCAGGCAGCATTGTGGCTTACTGCATGAACATCACCAACCTCGACCCGCTCGAGTTCGAGCTGCTGTTCGAGCGCTTTTTAAACCCGGACCGCATCTCCATGCCGGATTTCGACATCGACTTTTCGGACTCGAGGCGCGAAGAAGTGATTCAGTACGTGCGCGAAAAGTACGGCGACGACAAGGTGGCGCAGATTGCCACCTTTGGAACCATGTCGTCGAGAGCCGTGCTGCGTGACGTGGCGCGTGTGATGAGCCTACCCTACGCCGACGCCGATAAAGTCTCCAAGATGGTCCCGGTCAAGTTTGGCAAGCCCTACACGCTCGAGCAGGCCAGGGACGCGGTGCCCGACATCGAGCAATTTCTGAGCGGCAACGAGGCCATGAACACCGCGTTCACCAACAGCCTCAAGCTCGAGGGCCTGACCCGCCACGCCAGTGTTCACGCGGCGGGCGTGGTGATTGGGCGTGAGCCGCTGCGAAACCTGGTGCCGCTGATGCGCGACCCCGGCGGCGGTATGAACATCTGCCAGTACGACATGAAAGCCGTGGAGGACATCGGACTCATTAAGATGGATTTTCTGGGCCTGCGAACCCTGTCCTTTCTCGAGGAGGCAGTGCGGATTCTCAAGGAATCTAAGAACATCGACCTCGACGTGGACGCCATTCCCTTCGACGACGAGCGAACTTTTGATTTGCTCTCGAGGGGCGACAACAAGGGCGTGTTCCAGCTCGAGGGCACTGGAATTGCCGACGCCTCGAGACGGCTCAAACCGCGAAGGTTGGCCGACATCATTGCGCTTTCGGCGCTGTACCGCCCCGGACCGATGGAGAATATTCCCACCTATATCCGCCGTCACCACGGTCTCGAGGCGGTGGATTACGTGCGCGACGGCTTTCCCAACGCCGCCAAGTGGCTCGAGAAGATTCTGGCCGAGACTTACGGGATTCCGGTGTATCAGGAGCAGATTATGCAGATTGCTTCTGAAGTGGCCGGTTATTCACTGGGTGGCGCTGATTTACTTCGGAGAGCGATGGGTAAAAAAGACAGTGCGGAGATGCAAAGACAGCGCCAGTTGTTTATAGAAGGCTCCAAAACTAATAGTGTCCCCAAGGAAGAAGCTAACAATCTGTTCGATTTGCTTGAAGCTTTTGCGAATTATGGATTTAATAAATCTCATTCAGCCGCATACGGCGTGATTTCTTACCAAACCGCCTATTTAAAAGCCAATTACCCTGTCGAGTTCATGGCCGCTCTTTTAACCGTAGAGCGCAGAGATTCAGACAAAGTCTCCGAGTACGCCAGCGACGCCCGCAAGATGGGCGTGGAGGTGCTGCCCCCCGACATCAACCGCTCGAGCGCCGACTTCCGGGTGGACGGAGACCGCATCTACTTCGGCCTGTTCGCCATCAAGGGCCTGGGCGAGAACGCGGTGGTGAAAATTCTCGAGGAGCGTGCTAAACAAGGTTTCTTCAAGAGCCTCGCGGATTTCTGCTCGAGGGTGGACAAAAAATTGGCCAATACACGAGCCATCGAGAGCCTGATTAAAGCCGGGGCTTTCGACGAATTTGGCGAGCGCCACCAGTTGCTCGAGGGCGTGGAGGACGCCATGAACTACGCGGCGGGCCGCTCGAGCATGGGGGGCAGCGGTATGGACGCGCTCTTTGGCATGGCCGAGGTAGCCCCCGAACCCAAACTCAGAATGGACGTTGTGCCTTACGGTGCCCTCGAGCAGCTCAAACTCGAGAAGGACGCGCTGGGACTTTACATCTCGGGACATCCGCTCGAGCAGTACGAAGGTCTGCGCGAAGCCGCCAGTTGCAAAATCTCCGAACTCGAGGGCTGGTTCGAGGCCCAACCTAGAGGCAGTGGGGGCCGGGTCAAGGTGGTGCTGGCCGGAATGATTGAAAGCGTGGCCAAAAAACCCACCAAGTCGGGCGGTATGATGGCCAAGTTCAACCTGGCCGACGAGTCGGGGTCGCTCGAGCTGGTGGCGTTCTCGAGGGCCTACGAGCGGGTGCAGGACAAGCTCATTGCCGACTCTCCGGCGTTGGTGATTGTGGAACTCGACGACTCCGAGGGCAGCTTGCGGGCCATTGCCGAGGAGGTCGTCACCATTTTGGACTTGCAGGAGGTGGGCCAAATCGTGTGTCTGAGCCTGGATTTGGGCGGCGCGACCCGTGATAGCCTGCTCGAGCTGCGCTCCATGATTGACGAGTTCGGCAGCGAATCCCCGCTGGTACCCCTGGTGCTCAAGCTCTCCGACGGCGAGAGCTTCGAGGACAGTTTATCTACCCTAAAAATCAGCCAGAGCCGCAGTGCCCGCGAAACCCTCAACAAGACCTTTCCGTGGGTCGAGGCGTATCTGGCCTACGACACCTCGAGCGTGCTCAGTCGCTTCGCGCCCAAGCCGCGCTGGACCCCGCGTGAGGGAGCGGCCAAACCGATGCAGGCTTGAATGAAACGAAATAAAAAGAGGCTCGAGCGCTCGCTCGAGCCTCTTTTTATGCGGACTCGAGTTCAGCGAACTTCAAAGGGAACCGAGGTGAGCGGCTGCTTAGGATAAACATTACCTGTGGCTACGAAGATATCCAGGCGGTACTTGCCTTTGGGCCAGCCTTTGGTCGGTTTAGTGATGTTGAAGTCGAGGTTGTTGACCAAAATAGTGTCGCTGGTCACGGGCAGCTTGACTTCGTTGTAATACACCACGAAATTGGGCGACACCCCGGCACTGGCGTCTACCTTCTCAGCCACCCAGGCCGCTTTGACCAGGGTTCCTTTGGTCCCGGTCATCTTGAGGGTCACGAAGATTTGAGCGGTGTTGGGCGCAAAGACTCGCACCTCGGCACCTGTTTTGGCGGTGCCGATGTGAATCTTTGAAACGGCGTTGGCAGCCAGCGCGCTCGAGCCGAGAATCAGAACCGCCGGAATAAGCCATTTATAGGACATACGTTCTCCTTCAGAAGTATCTAAAAATGTGAACTGTCTTTAGCTATCTTACAGTTTGGCTCATTAAAAAGAATTGCAGAGTTTCTGAATCTTCGGACCGGTATTTTCCAACTCGAGCAGCACCTCGTTCAGGGTTTGCGAACCGAAATCACTCGAGGGCGCACGAAATCTCGAATCGCTTCGGCCACCTCGACCTGCGAGGCCAAATCTGCACGCTTCATCCGCAGCTCGAGGGTTTCCTCCTGCTCGAAGCGCAGCGTGGTGCTGTAACCACTGCCCCGCTTATCCTGCACCGCACGGATGTCCACGCCGCGCAAAAACCCCAGGCGGCGCACCCCCAAGGTCAGACCTCGGCCCCGACCTAGCGAGAGCGCAGGGAAGTAGCGGGTCTGCTCAATGATGTCGTCGGGGCCGCTTAGGTAGAGCACGATAAGGGGCTTGAGTAACCGCCATGCCACCACGCCACACACCACCGCAACGATAAAAAACACCAGATTGAAAGACAAAATAGCCAGGGCCGCGCAAATCAGGGTTAACAGAGCCAGCGCTCGGCCCAGCCAGACCAGGGCAACACTGGGCTGCTCGAGCAGAAACTCGAGGGCGCTCGAGGGATTGGCACTCGAGGGATTGGGACTCGAGGACGGTTCAGAAGAATTCATTTTTTCCATTGTAGCGCACTTGCACCGGGGGCTTATACTTGGGGTCGTTTGGCCCGAGCTGAGCGAGAAGATGCAGCCCATACTGCCCACAGGTATGCAAGCCGACCCTTCAGGAGCAGAATGCGAAATCACCGTGCGGGCCTGCCTTTTATTTTGATTACCCTGTTTATTGACTCGCTGGGGATTGGTCTGGTCATTCCAGTCTTGCCTACCCTGCTCAAAGAGTTTACCGCAGGTGCCGAACAGCAGGCTTACTACCTCGGTTTCCTGGGTTCGCTTTACCAGTTTATGCAATTTTTCTTCGCACCAGTTCTAGGTGCGCTCAGCGACCATTACGGCAGACGCAGGGTTCTGCTGGTTTCCTTGTTGGGTGGTGCTATCGATTATTTTTTGTTCGCGCTTGCTCCTACCCTGCTCCTGCTTATTATCGCTCGAGTGATTGCAGGGATTAGCGGTGCCAATTCCACCGTGGCTTACGCTTACGTGGCCGATGTTTCACCGCCAATCAAGCGGGCGCAGCGCTTCGGTTTGCTGGGTGCGGTGGGTGCGGCGGGCTACGTGCTAGGACCAGCCATCGGCGGGTTGCTGGCCGACCCGGACCCCCGCTTTCCCTTTTATTGTGCGGGCGGTCTGGCCCTGCTTAACTGGCTGTACGGGTTTTTCCTGCTGCCTGAATCGCTCGAGCCAGACAAACGCTCGAGGGAGCCGATGAGCTGGCGCAAACTCAACCCGTTTACCAACATCGCTAGCCTGCGCCGCTATCCCATCGTATCTGGCCTGATTGTGGCCATCGTGCTCACCACCCTGTCGTTTCAGATGCTCACCAGTATCTCGGTGCTCTACATGGGTCGTCGTTTTGAGTGGTCGCCCAAGACCATCGGTCTGGCCATCGGTGCACTGGCTGTGCTGGCTGGTCTGGTCCAAGTGGGCCTCATCCGAGTGCTGCTCAAACGGCTGGGTGAACGCCTCACCGTGCTCCTGGGGGCGCTGGCCGGTGTGGCGGGCTATATTCTTTTTGGTTTGGCTAACCGGGGCTGGATGGTGATTCCAGTGGGTTTATCGCTGGGCCTCGCCAGTGTTGCCGAACCCGCCGCTCGAGGGCTGCTCTCCAAAGAAGTCGGTGAACACGAGCAGGGCACCGTTATGGGAGCGGTCAACAGCCTGACCAGCCTGACCGGGGCCATCGCCCCTATTCTGGGCACAGCAGTTTACGCTCAAGTAGCCACGGTGAACCGCTACTCGCCGTGGCTGGGCGCACCTCTATTTCTCAGTGCAGTGCTGGCTCTGATTGGACTGGGCCTGATTATGGTCTCTTTCTCGAGACACAAGGAAATCAAGGAAAAAGTGCCGCTCGAGAGTCACGATTAACTAGAAAGTCTTGCGCCTCCGGCTGTCTTGGCGAAAACGGCACCTAGCGGGCCTCGCCGCGTCTTGAGCACAACGGCACCCCGTGGGGCCTGCTCGCGGGTCGTTGGTCATTGGTTTTTAGTCGGTTCGATTTCAGGCACTCTAGTACAAACAAACCAATGACCAAATACTAAAAACCCGCGTCCTGGCCCGATAGGTGACGCTCAGGACAAGACAGCCGGAGGCGCTTTTTATTCCCGTCTCGAGACCCTAAACCATCCCCTCGAGCCGTTGCAGCGCCAGCCAGTGCATCAGTGCGTCGGCGCTGGCTGGGTTGGTGGCTAACGGCACGTTGTGAACGTCGCACAACCTCAGCAGGGCGCTCACGTCAGGTTCGTGGGGCTGCGCGGTAAGCGGGTCGCGGAAGAAGATGACCGCCATCACCTCTTGCTGAGCCACTCGCGCTCCAATCTGCTGGTCGCCGCCGAGTGGCCCGGACAGGTAACGGGTGACGCTCAGGCCCGTCTTGCTCTCGAGGATTGCCCCGGTGGTTCCGGTGGCGATGAGGTCGAAACGGCTTAGGGTCTCTTTGTGCTCGAGCGCGAACAGCGCCAAATCCAGCTTTTTCTTATCGTGGGCGATGAGGGCGACAGTATCTCTCATAGGGCGTCTCTCATAGGGCATCTCTCATTTGGGGTCACTTTACACCGTGCAGGCTCGAGCGGGTCTGGCCTTAGCGGACTTGACTCGAGCAGACTTGGCTCGAGCCTGAAAGTGAAGTATTCACACGGCCTTAATAGAGAAAAGTTTAAACTTTTCCTAGAACGCTCGAGGAGCTGAATCCATGAAATCTTTCCCCCTTTTCTTAAGCTTGCTGGCGGTGTCCACCGTGCTCAGTGCCTGTGGGCCTTCTGTTCCCGTCGGGCCGCCCGTCATCACGCCCAGCAGTAAAGATACCCAAAAGCCCACCCTGACCCTCAGCGCGTCTCCGCTTTTGTACAGCGCTTCTCTGGGAGGTGACGCCGCCAGCAACCCCAACGTCACCTTCACGGTGCAGGGCAGCGACAATGTGGGCGTCACCCGGCTCGAGCTGTACCAATCCGGCAAGAGCGCCATACTGGCTCAAAACAGCGGCTCCTCGCTGAACTTCACCCGTACCTTCAACAGCCTCGAGAACGGCCCGGTGACGTTTTACGCCAAAGCCTTCGATGCAGCGGGCAACACCAGCACCAAAACTCTGCCCTTTTTCGTGAATTTGCACAGCTTTCCCTCGGCGCTTCGCAAGGTGGACCTGCCACTGCAAAACGCGGCGCTTTGCTCGAGCGTGTTGGGCAGCGACTTCACCGGGAACATGCTCTGCGGTGGGGTCAAGCAGGGTGGACTGGACGCTTGCCAGGGCGACAGCGGTGGTCCTCTCGTCACCTCGAGCGGCACCTCGAACAACTCAGCGCAGGTGCAAATCGGCATCGTGAGCTGGGGCCTGGGCTGCGCTCTTGCCGGAAAGCCAGGGGTGTACACCCGCATCTCGCGCTACTTAGACTGGATTCGCCAAACCACAGGGGTATCCAGCTTGGGTACGGCCTCGCTGTCGAGTCAAGTGGTGGGCGGCGGGCAGGCAAGTGCTGGAGAAGCTCCCTGGATGGTGGGTTTATACTATGCCCCAGACGCTAAATCGTTTGACCAAATTTGTGGCGCTTCGCTCATCGCCTCACGCTGGGCGCTGACCGCCGCGCACTGCGTGACCGAGGACAACGGCACCGTTACCCCGGTTGGCAACCTCGGGGTGCTGACCGGAACTCAGGACCTCAACTCGACTGATTATGTGGGTGCTCTGGTCTCGGTGCGGCGCTACCCCGGCTACAGCAGCGGTCAATCTTTTGACGGCGACCTCGCGCTGCTCGAGTTGAAAACGCCCGTCTCGAGCACCCCGCTGCCGCTCACCCCGCCCGACGACACTGCGCTCACCGCCGCTGGGCGCACGGTCACGGTCTACGGCTGGGGCGACACTTTGGCGCAACCTTAGTGAGGGGGTTAATCAGCCTCAAACAAAGTCTCGCTCGAGCCGAATGGCCCGCTCGAGCAACTTTGAATACTCTTTGCCCGCCATTTCATATGCCCCGAAGCGCTCGAGGTGAGGGTTCTGAAGCTGGGCATCGAACAGCACAAAGCCTCGAGCATTGAGATGCTGCACCAGCCGCACCAGCGCCACCTTGGACCCCTCGGGAATGCGGAAAAACATGCTCTCGCCGATGAACGCGCCGCCCAGCGCCAGTCCCAGAATGCCTCCGGCCAACTGGCCTTCCTGCCAGGTCTCGAAGCTGTGGGCCACCCCAACCCGGTGGAGTTCGAGGTAAATCTGCTCGAGTTCGCCCGAAATCCAGGTTTCTTCACGGGCCGCACAACCCTGCACCACCTCGGCAAAGGCGGTGTCGATGCGAACCTCGAAGCGCCCACTGTTGAGCGCCCGCTTGAGTGAACTCGGAATGTGAAAGCGCGAGTCGAGCGGCATTAGGGTGTGGGTCCGGCTCGAGTACCAACCCAAGCGCCCCCTTGCGTCGGCCATCGGAAAATAGCCGTCCGCGTAGCCCTGAACGATTTGTTCGATGGTTCCGATGGAGAAGGGGGTCATAGGGATTGGATGCTGGGTAATTAGCAATGAGTGATGAGCTAAAAGATTTGGGTTCGGTATTCCGGTTCAATCCAAAACGCTTCGAGATTCGCAAACTTTCCTCGAGCATACAAGTTTTTACCCAATCTCCCCTGCTCCCTCTCATGCCTTTCCCCTCACGGCCTCTCCTCCCCAAGCCACTCGAGCGGACTCACCGCCACCCCGCGCAGTCTGAACTCTAAATGCAGGTGCGGCGCGGTGCTCAGGCCCGTGGTGCCCACCTCGCCAATTTTTTGCCCTCGAGCCACCTTTTGACCCACCTTAACCAGCACTTTGGATTGGTGCAGGTAGGCGGTGTAGACCCCAAGCCCGTGGTCAAGGACCGTGATATTACCGCGCACCACGTATTTACCCACAAAAGCCACCTCGCCGTCGTTGACCGCGTAAATGGGCGTGCCTCGAGCGCTGCCGTAATCCATGCCGGTGTGATAGCTGATAGGGGTGCCGGGAGCGTACTGGCGTGGGGTGCCAAACGGACTGGTCACGCGGCCCCGTGCAGGCGCGGCAAAGGGTGCGGTCCAGGCTCGAGGGCTGCGGACCGCATAAATTTTGGCCAATTTGAAATCCTCGGCAGCGCGGTTCTTGTTGATGCCCAGAAACTCAGCCTCATTAAAGCCGAGTTGCTGCACCGTCTGGGTTTTGACCTCAAGCGGGATGCTCAGTTTCAGAATCTCGTACTGCGAAATCAGCTCGAGCGGAATGGAGTTTCTATCCTCGAGCCGTGCGTGCCCCAGCACAAAGCTGCGTTTGATGTTCCGTGCCGAATCGAGGGTGCTGGTCAGGGTCTCGAAGCCCTCGAGCGGAAAGCGCACCCGCACGAGCGGCGCACCCCGCCCGGAAAAGCGCAGCGAAAACGCCTGTCCCGGCACAATCTGGGTGGGCAAGGTCAGGGTGAGCCGTCCCCATTTCACGGTTTTACGCGCGGTCTCGGAAAGTTTAGCCTGAACGGGAGCACTCGAGCAGACCAACATCACAGCAAAAACCAAGCTGCTCGAGCGCTTCAGGGCCACAGCTTGCCTGCCCACTTCCACGGGTCGGTGGCTTCACCGCGCACCCGCATTTCCCAGTGCAGGTGCGGCCCAATCGCGTAGCCGCTGCTGCCCACCTGCCCGATAATCTGGCCTTGCTCCACGGTATCGCCCACCTTGACCCCAATTTTGGATTGGTGAAAATAGGCGCTCACCACGCCCGCGCCGTGGTCAATCACGGTGAGACCGCCTCGAGTGGCGTAAACCCCGGCCACTACCACCGTGCCCCGGTTGACCGCTTTGATGGGCGTTCCAGCCTTGCCGCGCAAATCGGTGCCGTAGTGATAGTTGACCTTGCCGCCGCTCTTGTAGCGCCGCGCCGACCCGAAGGGACTGGTGATGACGGTCTCGAGCGGGGCTATGAACGGCGCAGTCCACTGTTGCGGCGTTCTGAGCGCGTAGGCGGCCTCGAGCGCGTCGTTTTCTACCCGGCGGGTCGCCTCGGTTTCGCCATCGAGCACGCTCTGCGGCATGTACATGGCATCAATGCTGGGGCGCGGGGGCAGCTCGAGCGCAATTTTTCCCTGGAGCAGCTTGTCGCCCAAACGGGCCTCAAAGCGCACCTGTCCGCTCACCGCGCCCAGCACCACCCGGCCCAGCACCAGGCTCGAGTCGTTGCCCAGGGCAATAGCACCGAGCAGTTCCCCCGGCTTGCGGACGTCTTCGGCACTTTCACTGGGAAAGCGCACCGTGACTCGAGACGCGTCCTGGCCCTTAAAGCGCATTCCAAAAGGGTCGCCGGGTTTCAGGCGGCTGGGAACTGTGACCTCGAGCGCCCCAAGTTTCAGGGTTTGCGAGGGAGCAGCCGCGCTCGGGGGCGTTGCGGGAGGTTTGGTTGGGGCAGGCTTGGTTGAACTCG
>Ga0209100_1000224_pt1 | contig 59816 bp, 57 predicted proteins | sample lystaG_FD_185480 | JGI IMG/M metagenome (GOLD analysis project Ga0209100, IMG submission 185480) | Glacier valley bacterial and archeal communities from Borup Fiord, Nunavut, Canada, to study Microbial Dark Matter (Phase II) -... | ecosystem: Environmental > Aquatic > Freshwater > Ice > Glacier ... | reverse complement strand
TGCCGATCCGATGCCAATAGATGCCGGCGTTGTGCTGAGCACGGGTGCCAGCGTCGGTCTGGCGGTGTATCCGCATGACGGAGTGGAAATGAATGATTTGTTGCGCATCGCTGATTTAGCCATGTACGAATGCAAGTCATCCGGGCTGATGAGTCTGCAGTAGGGGTGCGGGAACTGGCGCCAAACCAGGCATAAAAAAACCCGCCGTAGCGGGTTTTTTTATGACGAGCCCCTGAATTACTTCTTGGCCGCGCTGGCGGCTGCTTTGGGCGCCTCCGCTTGGACGTCTTTTTTTGCCTTCGCTTCGTCAGCCTTCTTTTGCTTTTCTTCAGCCTTGGCTTGTTTCTCAGCTTCCTTCTTGGCTTTGGCCTCGGCCTTGGGGTCTTTCTTTTCTTCCTTGGCTGTCGGAGCCGCTGCGGCAGGAGCCGTTCCGGTAGCTGGCTTGGCATCGACTTTTTTCTCATCGGCCTTGGCCGCCGGTTTCGTCTCTTTTTTGGTCGTTGGCGCAGCCGTTACGCCCTTGAAGGGCGTGCCGTTCACGGTCAGGCCTTCGTTAGAAAACTTGGCCGCATTGCCTTCGCCCACACCTTTGACGCGCTCGATGAAGTCGTTCCAGTCCTTGAAGTTGCCTTTTTTGCGCTCATCAAGAATCTTGGTGGAGATGGCCGGGCCGATGCCTTTGATGCTGTCCAGTTCGGCCGCACCGGCCTTGTTAACGTCCACTGCGGCAAAGCAGGCAGCGGCGTACAACATGGCCACAAGGGCCAGAATTTTCTTCAACATGAATCAACTCCTGAAGTTTAAAAATGCAAACACAAAGTCACGACCTCACATCTTGAACGAGGCCAGTCATGCAACGAGATCAGTGCACAAGGCGTTGACGTTATGCACCTGAAATTTCAACATCAAGCTGACAATAATCAACTGCGCTCAGACTTGGCGGGCCATCCACTGCACGTATTTCGCAACGCCGGTCTGCACATCGGCAAAATTGTGGTCGCAGCCGGTGGCGCGCAAGGCGGTCAAGTCGGCCTGGGTGTAACACTGGTATTTGCCGCGCAAGGCATCCGGGAAGGGCACGTATTCAATCAGGCCGGTTGCCGCAATCGCCTCCAGCGGCAGTGCGGCCTCGCCCTGGGTGGCCCGCATCGCGTTCACCACCGAGCTGGCGACGTCGTTGAAGGGCTGCGCCCGGCCGGTGCCCAGGTTGAAAATGCCGGACACGCCGGGGTGGTCAAAGAACCACAGGTTGACCGCCACCACGTCGTCAATAAAAACGAAATCGCGCATTTGCGCCCCCGGGGCATAACCGCCGTACTCACCAAAAAGTTTGACTTTTCCTTCAGACTGGAATTGGTTGAACTGGTGAAAGGCGACGCTGGCCATCCGGCCTTTATGCTGCTCATGTGGGCCATACACATTGAAGTAACGAAAACCCACGACCTGGCCGGTTTTGCCGACGATCGAGCGTTGAAAGTCGACACCGCACTCGCGCCGCATGCGCTGGTCAAACAGCAGCTTGGAGTAGCCATACACGTTCAACGGTCGTTCGAAGGCGGGGTCTTCCCTGAAGGTGTCAGAACCGCCGTAGGTGGCGGCGCTGGATGCATACAGCAGCCGGGCACCGCGTTTTTGACAAGCCTGGAACAAGCTGACCGAGGTGGCGTAGTTGTTGTCCATCATGTACTTGCCGTTGCTTTCCATGGTGTCGCTACAAGCACCCTCATGGAATACCGCCTCGATCTGGCCGAAGGCGCCGTGGGCGAACAGGTCATAGAACACGCCAGCATCCACATAGTCTGAGATTTTCAGATCGGCAAGGTTGCGAAACTTGTCGCCCTGCGTCAGGTCATCCACGGCGATGATGTCATCGAAGCCGCGCGCATTCAGGCCTTTGATCAGGTTGCTACCAATAAAACCAGCAGCGCCAGTGACAACGATTCGGGTCATACAAACAACTCCTCATAAGAAACGGTGGCCGTGCCAAATTTACCCACTACCAGGCCGCCAGCCCGATTCGCCAGGGGCAGGGCCTCACGCATCGTCATGCCGGCCGCCACCATCGCCGCCATGGTGGCAATGACGGTATCACCCGCACCGGTCACGTCAAACACTTCACGGGCCTGGGCACTGACGTGCAGCTGGCCCTGGGCATCAAACAGCGTCATGCCTTCTTCGCTGCGAGTCAGCAGCACGGCATCCAGGCCGAGTTGTTCACGCAGGTTTTGGCATTTGGTTTGAAGATCAGATTCATCCAGCCAAGTGCCAATTACTTGCTGCAACTCGACTCGGTTCGGTGTGATGACGCTGGCATTTTTGTAGCGCGAATAATCGCTGCCTTTGGGGTCGATCAGGATGGGTTTGCCGGCTGCCCGTGCGCGCGCAATCATGTCACTCACGTGGGCCAGTCCCCCTTTGCCATAGTCCGAAAAAAGAACAGCATCGTGTTCTGGCAGCAGTTGGGCAAAGGTGGCCGTTTGCGAGGCCAGCACTTCGGTCTTGGGTGTGTTTTCGAAATCGAGGCGCAGCAGTTGTTGCTGGCGTCCAATGACCCGCAGCTTGACGGTAGTCTTGAGCGCGGCGTCGCGGCCAAAGTGCGTGCGGATACCGGTCCCGGCGACCAGTGCCTCCAGTTTATGACTGGCTTCGTCGTCACCCACCACGGTGAGGAGCGAGGATTGAGCCCCCAGTGTCACCACGTTGTAGGCCACATTGGCAGCCCCGCCATTGCGTTCTTCTTCGCGCGTGATGCGCACAATCGGCACCGGTGCCTCTGGCGAAATACGGTCCACGGCGCCATACCAGTAGCGGTCCAGCATCACGTCGCCAACGACCAACACACTGGCCTGTGATAGTTTTTCTCTGGAAATGCTCATGAAATTTAATTTTTCGGTCATAGCTCTTCGACCCGCCTGGGCGGGTAACTGTCCCACGCCTGGCAACCCGGGCATTGCCAGAAGTGTTGCTTGGCTTCAAAGCCGCATGCGGCACAGCGATAGCGTGTCAACGGTTTGACGGCATGGTCCAGCGCCCGTTGTACTTGCGGGTGGAATTGCTCGTGTTCGAGTTTTTCGCCGGCAATCCATTTGGCGGCGGCAACCAAGGACGGTTCACGTTCCAGGTGGCGCACATACCAGTCGCGCGCCGTGGGCGAGGGGCCGGCGACGGTGGCTTCGAGTGCCACGATGGCGTCCAGCACATCCAGCGACGGGACCTGCTCGTAATTGGTTTTGAGTAGCGCCAAGGCTTCAAGCGCTTGCCCGGCGGCCATCGCGAACTCTGCCAGCGGTCCGGCGATCAGTGGGATGGCCGCGGGTGACGAGGCCAGCGCGTTGACAAGCGCTGCATAGGCTTCTGCGGGTTTGTCTTGGCTACCCAGCAACTTGGCCAGATCAATGCGTGGGCGCGGCGCATCAGGCGCTGTATTGATCGCTTCTTGCAACAGCGATAGGGCTTGTTCGTCATCCAGATTGGCGATGCAAGCAGCGGCTTGCTCGCACAAGTAATGCGCCAGACGGCCATGGAAGCTGCCTTGGTCGGATTGCTCCAGTTTTTCGGCCACCTGCGCGGCGTGCAGCCAGTCACGGCTGCGCTCGTAGTTGGCCAACAGGGCCAGTCGCGCCTGCGCCTCAAAAGGCGTGCCTTCCAGCTTGAGTAAAGCCGCCTCAGCTCGGTCGAGCAGGCCGGCTTTGAGATAGTCCAGTGCCAGGGCATGTTGCGCGCGCTGGCGGTCGGCCTGACTCAGGTCGCCGCGCGACAGCAGGTGCTCATGCACGCGCACGGCGCGTTCATACTCACCACGACGACGAAACAAATTGCCGAGTGCAAAGTGCAACTCTGACGTGTCCGGGTCGTTCTGCACCGCTTCAATAAACGCGTCGATGGCCTGATCCTGCTGCTCATTGAGCAAAAAGTTCAAGCCCTTGAAATAGGCTTTCGGGGCCTGCCGGTTCTCAATGCGCAACTGGCGAAGATCAAGGCGTGAGGCGACCCAGCCCAGCACAAACGCCAGAGGCAGGCCCAGCAGAATCCAGCTCAGGTCAAAGTCCATGCGGGAGCGTGACTTGGACGTTCTGGGTGTCGGCTGTGGCAGACGCCGTCAGTTGTGCCCGGCTTGCGGCGCGACGATGTTTCCACCAGCGCGGCACCATGCCCAGCACGCCGACGGTCACCCCTGCTGTAAAGGCGGTCAGCACGACCAAGACCTGCGGTGAACGCCACTGTGTCCCAAAGAAAAAGTGCACAGTGGTGTCCTGCTGATTGTTCAGCGCGAAGGCAAATAGCGTAAAAAAAATGGCTGCTTTAAGTACCCACTTAAGCAGCCAGATGAGGTGTTTCATCGATCTCCCCAGTGACGATCTGATTCTAACGTTGTGGCGTGTTGCCCTTCGGCTTATCGCTTTTTATTGGGCCTTGGTTTTGGCTTCCAATTCGGCGGTGCGCAGGTCCACGGCTTCCCGCAGGGCTTTGCCCGGTTTGAAGTGGGGCACCCGTTTTTCGGGAATGGCCACGCTTTCACCGCTGCGCGGATTACGTCCGATGCGGGGGGGGCGGTTATTGATGGAAAAGCTGCCGAATCCCCGAATTTCAATTCGGTTGCCACGTACCAATGCATCGTTCATGGCATCAAGAATGGCCTTGACGGCAAATTCGGCATCGCGGTGGGTGAGTTGGCCAAAGCGGGCGGCCAGTTCTTCGACAAGGTCGGAGCGAGTCATGAAATAGTTCCAGACAAAAAAACGACCGGTGCAAACGCTACCGGTCGTTCCTTTAGTGGCAATTCAACAATTAATTGTTGTTATCCAGTTTGGCGCGCAGCAAAGCGCCCAGGCTGGTGGTGCCAGCGTTTTCACGCGCTGATTGCTGGCTCAGAGTGGACATGGCTTCGTTCTGGTCAGCCGCATCTTTGGCCTTGATCGACAACTGGATGTTGCGGGTCTTGCGATCCACATTGACCACCACAGCAGTGACTTCGTCGCCTTCTTTGAGCACGTTGCGGGCATCTTCCACGCGGTCGCGGGAGATTTCGCTGGCGCGCAGGTAGCCGATGATGTCATCGCCCAGATCGATTTCAGCGCCTTTGGCATCCACCGTCTTGACCTTGCCGGTCACGATTTGACCCTTGTCATTGATCGTGGCAAAGGTGGTGAATGGATCGGAATCCAATTGCTTGATACCCAGGGAGATGCGTTCGCGGTCCACGTCCACAGCCAACACGAGGGCTTCCACTTCCTGGCCCTTTTTGTATTCGCGCACAGCGGTTTCGCCGGGTTCGTTCCAGGACAGGTCAGAGAGGTGAACCAGACCGTCGATGCCGGCAGCCAGACCCACAAAAACGCCGAAGTCGGTGATCGACTTGATCGGACCCTTGACGCGATCGCCGCGCTTGGTGTTCTGAGCAAACTCTTGCCAAGGGTTGGCCTTGCACTGCTTCATGCCCAGGGAGATGCGACGTTTGTCTTCGTCGATTTCCAGAACCATGACTTCGACTTCATCGCCGAGGGCAACGATCTTCGAAGGCGCAACGTTCTTGTTGGTCCAGTCCATTTCGGACACGTGCACCAAGCCTTCGATTCCGGGCTCGAGTTCCACAAATGCGCCGTAGTCGGCGATGTTGGTGATCTTGCCGAACATGCGCGTACCTTGGGGGTAACGGCGGTTCACGCCCATCCAAGGATCGTCGCCCATTTGCTTCAGACCCAGGGACACGCGGTTTTTTTCGGTGTCGAACTTCAGGATCTTGGCGGTGATTTCTTGACCCGCTGTCACGACTTCTGAAGGGTGACGGACGCGGCGCCATGCCATGTCGGTGATGTGCAACAGGCCGTCGATACCGCCCAGATCCACAAATGCGCCGTATTCGGTGATGTTTTTGACAACACCTTGAACCACGGAACCTTCTTTGAGGGTTTGCATCAACTTGGCGCGTTCTTCGCCCATGCTGGCTTCAACCACAGCGCGACGTGACAACACAACGTTGTTGCGCTTGCGATCGAGCTTGATGACCTTGAATTCCAGTGTCTTGTTTTCGTACGGGGACAGGTCTTTGGTAGGACGGGTGTCAACCAACGAACCGGGCAGGAAGGCGCGGATGCCGTTGACCAACACGGTCAGGCCACCCTTGACTTTGCCGCTGGTGGTGCCGGTGACGAATTCACCGGTTTCCAGGGCTTTTTCCAGGCTCATCCACGAAGCGAGACGCTTAGCGGTGTCGCGGGACAGAATAGTGTCGCCGTAGCCGTTTTCGATGGAACCGATGGCCACCGACACGAAGTCGCCGACCTGAACTTCGATTTCGCCCTTGTCGCTCTTGAATTCTTCGAGCGGCACGTAGGCTTCAGACTTGAGGCCAGCGTTAACAACGACAAAGCTGTGCTCGATACGTACCACTTCAGCAGTGATAACTTCGCCTGGACGCATTTCCGTGCGTGTCAACGACTCTTCAAATAGGGCAGCAAATGATTCTGACATTTTTTTTGCGGATGATTCCGCGGGTTAGTTTGTTGAACCACACCAACAGTGCGCTGAGCGCGCAAGAAGGTTGGTGTGGACCGGTTGCAAAAGCGACGAGCTTTTGCGTTTTTTGCCACTCAGATTGCGCTGAACGGCTGTTTGCCTTGCCACCAGTCCAACACCAGATCGACTGATTTTTCAACCGTCAAATCCGAGTTGTCCAGCAACCGGGCATCTTCTGCTGATCTAAGTGGGGCAGTGCTGCGGGATGAATCCCGCGCATCGCGTGCTTCCAGATCAGCGCGAAGAGATGGGAGTGTAGTTGAAATCCCCTTTGAAATCAATTGTTTATAGCGGCGCTCGGCGCGACGCTCGGTGCTGGCGGTCAAAAACACCTTGAGTGGGGCCTCGGGGAAGATGACGGTGCCCATGTCGCGCCCGTCGGCGACCAGTCCTGGCAGTTGGCGAAACCCGTGTTGCAAGTCCACCAGTGCCAGGCGCACTTTGGGCAATGTCGAGACTCTGGACGCGTTCATGCCCGCTTCTTCGGTGCGGATGGTGTCACTTACATCAATGTTGTTGAGTAGAACCCGGCCTTGCGTAAACCGGATGGACAGACCTTGAATCAAATCCGCAATCGCCTGCTCGTCGGCGGCCTCCAGCGCCAGACCGGCTTGCAAGGCCGCCAAGGCCGTGATGCGGTAGAGCGAGCCGGAGTCCAGAAAATGGTAGCCCAACTCTTTCGCCAACACGGCCGCCAGCGTGCCTTTGCCGGAGGCGGTCGGGCCATCGACGCAAATGACGGGAATGGCGCTGTCCGGCGTTTGCACCAGGGTAAACAGCGCTTCAAAGTAGTCGGGGAATGTTTTGGCGACGCATTTCGGGTCTTCAATACGCACCGGCAGTCCGGCCGGGTTGAAGGCGGCGAGTGAAAAGCACATGGCGATCCGGTGGTCGTCGTAGGTGTGAATGCTGGCGGCTTGCCAGTCGGCGGGGCTGGCCGGTGGTGTCACGCGAATGAAATCCGCACCTTCTTCCACCGTCGCGCCCAGCTTGCGCAGCTCGCAAGCCATGGCCGCAATGCGGTCGGTTTCCTTGACGCGCCAGCTGGCAATGTTGCGCAGTGTCGTAGTGCCTTCTGCGTACAAAGCCATCACGGCCAGCGTCATGGCGGCATCGGGGATGTGGTTGCAGTCCAGGTCAATGGCTTTCAGTGGCCAGTTGCCGCGTGACACTTCCAGCCAGTTGGGGCCGCTCACCACGTGGGCGCCCATCAATTGCGCGGCTTCGATAAAGCGGATGTCGCCCTGAATGGAATCCGCACCGACGCCTTCAATTCTTATGCCATTTTGACCTCTATTCCCCGTCGCTATTGCGCCAAGCGCTATGAAATAACTAGCAGATGAGGCGTCGGCTTCGACGTGCAGCGTACCGGGAGACTTGAATTGACTGCCGGCCGGAATGGTGAAGCGCTGCCAGTGATCTTTGCCGGCAGGGCGCACCACCTGGATGCCGAAGCGCGCCAGCAGGTTCAGCGTGATTTCAATGTAGGGGCGCGAGATCAGTTCACCGACAACCTCAATCACGATGTCTTGCCGGGCCACCAGCGGCAGCGCCATCAGCAGCGCGGTGAGAAACTGGCTTGATACATCGCCGCGGACCCGAATGGGGGCGTTCAGTGACAGGTTGGGTTCGCCAATGCGCAGGGGCGGGAAGCCCTCCTGTCCCAGGTAATCAATCTGGCAGCCGAGCTGGCGTAGGGCATCGACCAGGTCACCGATCGGACGTTCGTGCATGCGCGGAATGCCGCGCAGCTCATAGTCGCCCCCCAGCACGGCCAGTGCGGCAGTCAGTGGGCGTATGGCGGTACCGGCATTGCCCATGAACAGATCGGCTTTTTTCTTGCCCGGTAGGCCACCCAGACCGTCGATTTCGACGCTGCTGCCGCTTTGCCGCACGCCACAGCCGAGTTGACACAAGGCATCGAGCATGATGCGGGTGTCGTCGGAGTCCAGCAGATCATGCAGGGTGGTGGTGCCTTGGCTCAGGGCCGACAAAAGCAGCACGCGGTTGGAAATGCTTTTGGAACCCGGCAGTACGAGGGTGCCGCCCGCGCTGTCGAGGTGCGGGATATCAAGAAACGCGGTGGAAAACATTATTTTTGGTGTTTGGCCATGCTCCAGTGGGCACGGGTTTGACTGGCTTGCTCAATCAGGCCTTCAAGGGCCTCGCTGTTGCCGCTGGAGATCATGAGTTCCAGCGCCTGGAGGTTGCGCTGGAAAATTTTGGATTGGGCCAACAACTCTTCACGGTTGGACAACATGATGTCGCGCCACACTTTGGGATCGCTGGCGGCAATGCGGGTGAAATCGCGAAAGCCAGGGCCGGCCAGGGACAGGTAATCTTTGCCCTGCGGCTGGCCCGAGATCGCGTTCAAGAGGGCAAAGGAGATCAGGTGCGGCAGGTGGCTGACGGCGGCAAAGGCGGCGTCATGCGATTCGGGCGACATCTTGACGACCCGGCAGCCCAGCGCGGTCCAGACATCAACCGCCTTTTGCAGTTGCACCGTCAAGGTGCGCTCAATCGGCGTGAGAATGACTTGCTTGCCGGTATACAGGTCGGCATCCGCGTGTTCCACCCCCGAGACTTCCTTGCCCGCAATCGGGTGGGCCGGGACGAAGGAGCCAATTTGCTCGCGCAGAGCGCGACGACCGGCATCCACCACGTCGCGCTTGGTCGAACCGACGTCCATCACCAGCATCTGCGGCGTGACCAGGTGCTTGATCGACTTGAAGGTGGCTTCGGTGGCCGCTACCGGCACGGCGATCAGGACAATGTCGGCGCCCGACACCGCCAGCAAGGCCGACGGCGCCTCCACGTCAATCACGCCCAGCTTGCGGGCGCGCTCCGTGGTGGAGGGCGACTTGCTGTAGCCGACCACCCGTTTGACCAGGCCAGCGCGCTTGAGCGCCAGCGCAAACGAGCCGCCCATCAAGCCGCAACCAATGATGCCGAGTTGTTCAAACATCATTCGCCCACCGGGTAAGTGCCCAGCACTTTGTAGAACGCACTCAGTCCCTGAAGATCCTTGAGTGCAGAAGCGACATGCGGCTGTGACGGGTGACCCTCAAGGTCGATGTAAAAATAGTATTCCCACTGGCCCGAGCGCGCCGGGCGCGACTCAAAGCGGGTCATGGACACGCCATGCGTCTTGAGCGGCATCAGCAGGTCATGCACCGCACCCGGCTGGTTGGGCACCGAGACGACCAGGCTGACGCAATCGTGGCCGGTGGCGGCCGGCGCCGGCAGGGTCTGCGGCAGACACACCACGGCAAAGCGGGTGCGATTGAAAGCGTCGTCCTGAATGGCGTGGGAGGCCGCATGCAGACCAAATTCACTGCCGGCGCGTTCGCTGGCAATGGCCGCCCAGGCTGGGTTGGTGGCCGCCAGGCGCGCACCCTCGGCATTGCTGGAGGCCGCCCGCCGTTCTGCATGGGGCAGGTGCGTGGTCAGCCAGTCCTGGCATTGGGCCAGGGCCTGGGGGTGGGCGTAAACCACCTCGATGCCGTCAAGCGACGGGCTGAGTCGCAGCAGGTTGTGGCGGACCAGAAAGCTGGTTTCACCGACGATGTGCAAAGGCGAGTTCAGCAGCAAATCCAGCGAACGGGAGACCACGCCTTCGCTGGAGTTTTCGACCGGCACCACCCCAAACTCGGCGCTGCCGGCCGCGGTGGCCCGGAACACTTCATCGATGCTGACGCACGGCACCCGCTCGATGCTGGAGCCGAAGAACTGCAACGCCGCCTGTTCACTGAAGGTGCCGGCTGGGCCCAAATAGGCGACCCGTTGGGCTGCCTCCAGGGCGCGACAGGCTGACATGATCTCGCGCCAGATGACGGCCACACTGCTGTTTTTGAGCGGACCGGGATTGCCTGTCTGCAGGCTGCCGATGACTTGGGCCTCGCGCTCCGGGCGGAACACCGGCGAGCCGTCCACTTGCTTGATTTGGCCGACCTCATGAGCGAGCGTGGCCCGCTGGTTGAGCAGCGCGAGCAGTTCTAGATCGAGGGCGTCGATTTCTGTGCGTAATTCGGGGAGGGTTTTCGCCATGAGGAAGAGTTGGTTGGAAGACCTGGCTTTTCAGCTTCGGGTTTTTTCAAATTCACGCAGGTAGTCCACCAGCGCCTGCACGCCCGCAAGCGGCAAGGCGTTGTAGATGCTGGCACGCATGCCGCCGACCGACTTGTGGCCTTTGAGTTGCAGCAGGCCATGGGCGCGTGCCCCGGCTAAAAAGGCCTCATTCAGGCTTTCGTCGCGCAGGAAAAAAGGCACGTTCATGCGCGAGCGGCAGTTGTCGGCCACTTTGTTGAGGTACAGCTGTGAATTGTCGATAGCGTCATACAGCAGGGCGGCTTTGGCCTTGTTGCGCGCCTCCATGGCGGCAATGCCCCCTTGGCGCTTGAGCCACTGGAACACCAGTCCCGCGATATAAATGGCGTAGGTGGGCGGGGTGTTGTACATCGACTGGTTGTCGGCCACTGTTTTGTAGTTGAAGGCGCTCGGGCACACCGGCAGCGCGTGACCCAGCAAGTCCTCCCGAACCACGACCAGTGTCAGGCCGGCTGGCCCGAGGTTTTTTTGAGCGCCGCCAAAGGCCAGCCCGATCCGTGACCAGTCTACTGGCCGCGAGGCAACATGAGAAGAAAAGTCGATGACCAGCGGGGCGTCGCTGCCCAAAGCCTTCAAGTCCGGCAGTGCGTGGTATTCCACGCCGTTGATGGTCTCATTAGTGCACACATGCACGTAGCTGGCGCCCTGGCTGAGCTGCCACGTGGCCGGATCCGGCAGGGTGGTGTGGCCATCCGTCTCACTGCTGGCCGCGATATTGACCGTGCAGTATTTGCGCGCTTCCTGTTGCGACTTCTGGCTCCAGCTGCCGGTGACCACAAAGTCAGCCACACCGCCGCGCGACAGGTTCATCGGCACGATGGCGTTTTCGGCCAGACCGCCACCCTGCATGAACAGGATTTTGAAGTTGCCTGGCACGGCGAGCAGCTCGCGCAGATCAGCTTCGGCCTGTTCATAAATAGAGATGAACTCTTTGCCCCGGTGGCTCATTTCCATGACGCTCATGCCGCTGCCATGCCAGTCCAGCATTTCGCTGGCCGCCTCGGTCAGTACCTCTTGTGGCATGGCCGCCGGACCAGCGGAGAAGTTAAAAGGTCGCTTCATCTGTGACTTTATATATTAAATGGGGCGCTAGCCCCCGTCTAATGGGCGTGAGTAGCTATTAAAACCGTAGTAATCAGGCGGCCGTACCGGCGTCGTCTTCACCTTCAACATCATCTGTGGCGTCATCGAGGATCGGATTCGCATCATTCTCGACAATACGTTGCAGCCCGCTCAGCTTGGAGCCTTCGTCCAGCCCAATCAGGGTGACGCCTTGCGTGGCGCGACCGAGTTCGCGAATCTCGCTGACCCGGGTGCGTACCAAAACACCCTTGTCGGTGATCAGCATGATCTCGTCGTCGGCATGCACCAGCGTGGCGGCCACCACTTTGCCATTGCGTTCCGACTGGGTGATGGCAATCATGCCCTTGGTGCCACGGCCGTGGCGGGTGTACTCGGTGATGCTGGTGCGTTTGCCGTAACCATTCGTGGTGGCGGTCAAGACACTTTGCAGTTCGTCCTCGGCCACCAGCATGGCGATCACGCCCTGACCCTCATCGAGCATCATGCCGCGCACGCCGCGTGCTTGGCGGCCCATCGGGCGCACATCATTTTCGTCAAAGCGCACCGCTTTGCCGCCGTCGCTGAACAGCATGACATCGTGCTTGCCATCGGTGAGCGAGGCGCCGATCAGGAAGTCGCCTTCGTCCAGGTCCACGGCAATGATGCCAGCCTTGCGCGGGTTGCTGAATTCGTTCAGTGCGGTCTTCTTGACCGTTCCCATGCTGGTACCCATGAACACATACTGGTCCGCCGGGAAGGTGCGTTTCTCGCCGGTCAGGGGCAAGACCACCGTGATCTTTTCGCCCTCGGCCAGCGGGAACATGTTGACAATCGGGCGACCACGCGAACCGCGCGAACCCTGAGGCACTTCCCACACCTTGAGCCAGTAGAGCCGACCGCGGTTGCTGAAACACAGGATGTAATCGTGCGTGTTGGCAATGAAGAGCTGGTCGACCCAATCGTCTTCCTTGGTGGCCGTGGCCTGCTTGCCGCGGCCGCCGCGCTTTTGCGCCCGGTATTCGCTCAACGGCTGGCTCTTAATATAGCCACTGTGCGAGAGCGTGACCACCATGTCGGTGGGTGTAATCAGGTCTTCAGTGCTCAGGTCAAACGAGCTGTATTCCACCTGGCTGCGACGAGCGCCCAGCTTGGTCTGGCCGAATTCGGTCTTGATGGCGGTGAGTTCTTCGCTGATGATGGTGGAGACACGTTCGGGTTTGGCGAGAATGTCGAGCAGGTCGTCGATCTCGGCCATCACCTCTTTGTATTCCGCCACGATCTTGTCCTGCTCCAGCCCGGTCAGGCGCTGCAGCCGCATTTGCAGGATTTCCTGCGCCTGCGTTTCGGACAGGCGGTACAGGCCATCAGTGCCCATGCCGTACATCTTCTCCAGTCCGTCGGGGCGGTAATCGTCGGCGTTGATCAGGCCGCCGTCAAGCCGGATGCGGGTGAGCATCTCGCGCACCAGCTTGCTGTCCCACGGCTTGGCCATCAGTTCCACCTTGGCCACGGGCGGCGTCGGTGCATTGCGGATGATGGCGATAAAGTCATCAATATTGGCCAGAGCAACCGCCAGACCTTCCAGCACATGACCGCGCTCGCGGGCCTTGCGCAGGTTGAAAATGGTGCGCCGCGTGATCACTTCACGGCGGTGTTCCAGGAAGACCTCAATCAGGTCTTTGAGGTTGCACAGTTTGGGCTGGCCGTTGATCAGCGCCACCATGTTCATACCAAACGTGTCTTGCAACTGTGTCTGCTTGTACAGGTTGTTAAGCACCACCTCGGGCACTTCGCCGCGCTTCAACTCAATCACCAGGCGCATGCCGGACTTGTCGGATTCGTCCTGGATGTGGCTGATGCCTTCGATCTTCTTCTCATGGACCAGCTCGGCCATGCGCTCTTGTAACGTCTTTTTGTTGCACTGATAGGGCAGCTCATCCACGATGATGGCTTGCCGCTGCCCTTTGTCAATGTCTTCAAAGTGGCATTTGGCGCGCATGACAACGCGGCCACGCCCTGTGCGGTAACCGTCTTTGACGCCGTTGATGCCGTAAATGATGCCCGCCGTCGGGAAGTCGGGCGCGGGGATGATTTCCATCAGCTCGTCGATGGTGGCTTCCGGATTGCGCAACAGGTGCAAGCAGCCATTGACCACTTCGTTCAGGTTATGCGGTGGAATGTTGGTGGCCATGCCCACTGCAATGCCGGAGGAGCCATTCACCAACAAATTGGGGAAGCGGGCTGGCATGACCAGTGGCTCTTGCTCGCTGCCATCGTAGTTGGGGCCGAAATCTACCGTTTCTTTGTCGAGATCGGCCAGCAACTCATGCGCGATCTTGGACATGCGGATTTCGGTGTACCGCATGGCTGCCGCGTTGTCGCCGTCCACGGAGCCGAAATTGCCCTGGCCGTCCACCAGCATGTGGCGCAGCGAGAAGTCCTGCGCCATACGCACGATGGTTTCATAGACAGCGCTGTCACCGTGCGGGTGGTATTTACCAATCACGTCACCCACAATACGGGCCGATTTTTTGTACGGCTTATTCCAGTCGTTGTTGAGTTCGTGCATGGCAAACAGCACACGACGATGGACCGGTTTCAAACCATCCCGCGCATCGGGCAGGGCGCGCCCCACAATCACGCTCATGGCGTAATCGAGGTAGCTGCGCCGCATTTCCTCTTCAAGACTGATGGGCAGGGTTTCTTTGGCGAACTGGGTCATGGGCGGTCGTGGCTAGGGCTATGTCAAAGGCAACCCCTCATTCTAAGGGCGAGTCTTGTGGCATCGCCGCAACGGTTGGCTGCATTTTTTGAACGCTTTAACGACAGAAGTGGCCGCAGCCGTGTTTCTGGTTAAAGCCGGAATCCTGCTGTGGCACAATAGAACCAACGTTTTGGGTGATGGGCATCTAGGGCGTGTTACACAAATATGCGCAGCGCTGCTGCGGCTTTTTTCCCCAAAAGGAGAACTATGAAGAAATTAAATAAAGTAGCAATGTTGATTGCAACCGCAGCACTCGCAACTGTCGCTGGTGCTCAAACGGTTGACAACTGGCGCAGCGCCGATGGCACTACGTGGAAAAACGGCACTAATGAATTGTGCTGGCGCGATGCCAACTGGACCCCTGCAACTGCAGCTGTTGGTTGCGATGGCGCGATCGTGGCTCCTGTAGCAGTGGCTCCAGTTGCTCAAGAATCAGCTCCAGTGGCTGCTCCTATCGTAGCTCCTGTGCCAGTTGCTGCCACCAAGGTGACATACGCTGCTGATGCTTTCTTTGATTTTGACAAGTCTGTGCTCAAGCCAGCTGGTAAAGCTAAATTGGATGACCTGATTGGTAAAGTCAAGGATATCAATTTGGAAGTCATCATCGCTGTTGGTCATACTGACTCCGTTGGTAGCGACGCTTACAACCAAAAGTTGTCAATCAAGCGTTCTGAAGCTGTGAAGGCTTACTTGGTGTCCAAAGGCATTGAGAAAAACCGTGTTTACACTGAAGGCAAGGGCGAGAAACAACCTGTTGCTGATAACAAAACTAAAGACGGCCGTTCTAAAAACCGTCGCGTAGAAATCGAAGTAGTCGGTACCCGCGCCGCTAGCAAGTAATTGGCATCTACGCCAAGAAGCAGTCTGTAAAGACTGTTTCAACAAAAAACCCCGCTATTGCGGGGTTTTTTGTTTCTGTTGATCTTGTTTAGCCTCTCTGTGCGAGGGGCTCATTATTTTGTCGATAATCACCTCATGACTTCAACATTGAACGCTGATCCGGCCGAACTGACCAAGTTTTCTGACCTAGCCCACCGCTGGTGGGACATGGAAGGCGAGTTTCGTCCCTTGCATCAAATCAATCCTCTGCGGATGGAATGGATCAACAGTGTTTGCCCGTTGAAGGGTCAACAAATTCTTGATGTCGGTTGTGGCGGTGGCATTCTGGCGGACGCCATGGCACGTTCCGGTGCGATGGTGACGGGTATTGATCTGGCCGCCAAGGCGCTCAGGGTGGCTCAACTGCATGCCCTTGAAGCGCAAACCCCGAATGTGCAGTACCGTGAAATCAGTGTCGAAGCATTGGCCGCCGAGCAGCCTAGCAGTTTTGACGCGGTCACATGTATGGAAATGCTGGAGCATGTACCAGATCCGGCCTCGGTAGTGCGGGCCTGTGCCACGTTGGTCAAGCCGGGTGGATGGGTGTTTTTTTCAACCTTGAATCGCAGCCCTAAATCATTTTTATTTGCCATTGTGGGTGCCGAGTACGTGCTCAATCTGCTGCCACGCGGTACCCATGAATATGCCAAGATGATTCGGCCTAGCGAATTGGCAAGCTACTGCCGATCTGCCAGTCTGGATCTGCGGCACACACGCGGCATGGCCTACAACCCGCTGACGCGGCGCTACTGGTTGAGCGCAGACACAAGCGTGAACTATCTCTTTGCCACCCAAAAACCGGCAAGTGCGACTCCATGACGGGTAACTTCGGAATGTTCAGTGACGTGCAGGCCGTTCTCTTCGATTTGGACGGCACCCTGATTGACAGCGCGCCAGATCTGGGCGCTGCGGCCGATAAAATGCGGGTGGATCGTGGTTTGCCTTCGCTGCCGCTGGCACATTACCGCCCCATGGCTGGCGCAGGCGCGCGTGGAATGATTGGCGTAGCGTTTGGCCTGACGCCAGAGCACGCGGATTTTCCCGCTCTGCGCGAAGAATTCTTCACGAATTACGAGCAGTGCATGACGCAAAGCACCTATGCCTTTGCCGGTGTAAATGACTTGATCGCTCGTTTGGTGGCGCTTGATCTTCCCTGGGGGGTTGTAACGAATAAATCCGCCCGCTTTACCGATCCCTTGACACGCAGCATGCCCCTGTTTTTATCTGCCAGGGCGGTGGTCAGCGGCGACACGACACCCCATGCCAAACCGCATCCCGCGCCCTTGCTTGAGGCTGCCAGTCGGCTTGGCATTTCGCCTGCGCGCTGTTTGTACGTGGGCGACGACGAGCGGGATATCGTGGCCGGTCTTGCCGCAGGTATGGGCACGGTAGCCGCCACCTATGGTTACCTTGGGCAAAAAGCCGATCCCGCACAGTGGGGCGCGCAAGCCATTATTAATTCTCCGGGGGCCCTCTTGCAATTGTTTGCCAAGGCCCTAAAATAGAAAACTTGGGGCTGCACTGGTTTCGACGTGGGTTCGGACGCGGTGTGGTGCATGTCGAGCTGAATGTGCTCGTTAATCAGATTCAAAAAAACTAACTGCAAACGACGAACGTTTCGCACTCGCTGCTTAATTGCCAGTGAGCTTTACAACAGCAGGCCGATGGGCTGGGCAAGGGGTTTTTAACGAAAGTTAAGAGTTCCAGGCTGTAAAGATAATTTCATCGGCTGGCTCAGGGCTGGGTACCTTAACCTTGGGCAAGAAAATAGGGTGCTGGCGTCCTGTGTAGCGTGTGGCTGCGCGACACAGGTGGCGAGACTCAAATCAGACCACTAAACATGTAGATCTGCCCGAACAAGGCTTGCGGACGGGGGTTCAAATCCCCCCAGCTCCACCACCGCACCTGACAAAGGCCGCTAACTCTCGTTAGCGGCCTTTTTCTTTTGAAAAAAGGAGTTACCCATGCTGAAAGTAAAACCGGTCTCACCTGAACGCTTGCCGGATCTGTTGCGCCTGATGCCCAAGGCGGAGTTACACATGCACATTGAAGGCTCGCTGGAGCCGGAGTTGATGTTTGCCCTGGGGTTGCGTAATGGGGTTTCGATGGCCTACCTGGATGTGGACTCACTGCGCAGCGCCTATGTCTTTGACAATCTTCAGGACTTTCTGGATATCTACCACACCGGTACGCTGGTGCTGCGCACCGAGCAGGATTTTTATGACATGGCGCATGCCTATCTGGCGCGCGCGGCCGCCGACAACGTGGTGCATGCCGAGATTTTTTTCGATACCCAAACGCATACCGGTCATGGCCTGAGCACAGAAGTGGTCATCAACGGGCTGCACCGCGCCTGTGTTGATGCCCGTGCCGAATTTGGCATGAGCGCGTCCTTGATTCTTTGTTTTCTCCGCCATCTGAGCGAGAAAGAGGCCTTTGAGTGTCTGGAGCAGGCCTTGCCGCTGCGTGACAAGCTGCTGGGGGTGGGTTTGGCGTCGAGTGAATTGGGCCATCCACCTGAAAAGTTTGCCCGCGTGTTTGCCCAAGCCCGCGCGCTGGGCCTGCGGCTGGTGGCCCATGCGGGCGAGGAAGCGCCCCCGGCTTACATCTGGAGTGCGCTGGATGCGCTCAAGGTCGAGCGCATCGACCATGGGGTACAGGCAACGCGCGACCCGGCCCTGATGGCACGTCTGGTCAAGGACCGCATTCCACTCACGGTCTGCCCGCTCTCCAACCTGAAGCTGCGGGTGTTTCCCACGCTGGCCGAGCACAATCTGGGTCGCTTGCTGGAGGCTGGTATCGTGGCGACCGTCAATTCGGATGATCCGTCTTACTTTGGTGGCTACATCAACCAGAACTTCACCCAGACCTTTGCCGCCCTGCATTTGGGTGCCCAGCACGCCTACCAATTGGCGCACAACAGTTTTGAGGCGAGTTTTATGGATGATTCTCTCAAGCGCCAATATATCGACCGCTTGACGGACGTCTTCGAGACGTTTCAGTGATGATTTTGGGCTAACTTGCCGCAACCCCTGCACCGTTAAAATAACCCCAAGGCCCGCTGCTCCGGTGGGCCTTGTCTTTTGTTTTCGGAGCCATGTAGAGGACCACCATGTACAAAAACCTCGTAGCCGCGCTTGCGGCCGCCTGTTTTATTTCGCCCGTTTTTTCGCAAACTACCCCGCCGGCCACCGCCGCCAAAGAACCGTTGCAAGTCGGCTTTGTCTATGTGGCGCCGCTGACCGATGCCGGTTGGGTGCGCCAGCACGACGAGGGTCGCCGGGCCGTGCAGGTGGCCTTGGGCGCCAGCGTCAAAACCACTTATGTCGAAAACGTGGCTGAGGGGCCAGATGCCGAACGCGTGATTCGCGATTTGGCGGCCACCGGGCACAAGCTCATTTTCACGCCCAGTTTCGGCTACATGGAGCCCACGCTCAAGGTGGCGCAGGAATTTCCGGACGTTAAATTCGAGTCCGTCACCGGCTACAAGACGGCACCCAATGTCGCTGTGGCCAATGCGCGCTATTACGAGGGTCGTTACCTGGCGGGCATCGCCGCCGGGCGCATGACGCGCACCAACCTGGCGGGCTACGTCGCGGGCTTTCCGATTCCCGAAGTGCTGCAGGGCATCAATGCCTTTACTTTGGGGATGCGTTCCGTCAACCCCAGGGCCGAGGTCAAAGTGGTGTGGCTCAATGTCTGGTTTGATCCGACGCGCGAGCGTGACGCCGCCATGACGCTGTTCAACCAAAACGTGGATGTGATTGCCTTTCACACCGGTTCATCGGCCATCATGGCCGCGGCGCAGGAACGCGGCAAACTGGCGGTGGCCTACCACTCGGACATGCGAAAAATTGCCCCCGATGCGCAAATCGTGGCGGTAACCCATCAATGGGGTCAGTACTACACCCAGCGCAGCCAAGCCGTGCTGGACGGCACCTGGCAGAGTGGTGCCGTTTGGGGTGGGGTCAAAGAGGGCATGATCAAGGTCGACGGCTTTGGCGCCAAAGTGCCCAAGGCCGTGCAGGCCGAAGTACTGGCACGACAAAAGGACATTGCGGCGGGCAAACTGCATCCATTCCATGCCACGCAAGCCGTGCTGGACAACGAAGGCAAAGAGGCAATCGCCAGGGGCCAGACGCTCAACGATGATCAGATCCGCAAAATGAACTGGCTGGTGCAAGGCGTGCAGGGCAAACTGCCCTGACGTTTGCTTGTCAGAGCTGACCGTCTGCCGGGCCTAATTTGACGCCGTGTCAGGGTTTGGCCGGGCGAGCGGTTAAGCTCATTCACCATGAAAGCCTACCGCGCCGCCATCCTCCGTTTTGCCCCTGATCGCGAACCACGCCATTCGGCGATATTTGAAGAAGACGGCCTGCTGGTGGTCGGGCCGGATGCCCATGGCACGCAGGTAGTGCAGGCGGTGGGACCGTACCGCGATCTGAAGGATAAATGGCCCGATGTCGCGCTGGAACACCTGCCGGGGCGCATCATCGCCCCCGGCTTTGTGGACATGCACATCCACTTCCCGCAGACGGACATCATCGGCTCACCCGCTGACGGTTTGTTGCCGTGGCTGAAGTACTACACCTTTCCTGAGGAAAAACGCTTTGAAGCCCTCGATTACAGTGCGCAAGCAGCTACGTTTTTCATAGCAGAACTGTTGCGCAACGGCGTTACCACCGCGCTGGCATTTGCCACCTCGCACACGGAATCGGTTCATGCCCTGTTCACCGAGGCGCACGCCCGGCAGTTGCGCCTGATCACCGGCCTGTGCCTGATGGACCGCAATGCCCCGGTCGAGGTGCTCAATCGTGCCGCCGCCGACGGTTCACGTAACTCGACCGAACAAAGCCTGATGGACACCGAGGCGTTGATCAAGCAGTGGCACGGCAAGGGCCGGCTGGGCTACGCCATCACGCCGCGGTTTGCCCCCAGTTGCAGTGAGGCCCAGCTGCGCGGCGCCGGGGAGCTGGCCGCCAAATACCCCGAGGTGTGGATTCAGTCGCATGTGGCGGAAAACAAGGATGAAATCAAATGGGCGCGCGAGCTGTTTCCGGATTCGCGCAGCTATCTGGCGACCTACGCGGATTTCGGCCTGATGCGGGAGCGCGCGGTCTACGCCCATTGCATCCACTTTAACGATGAGGATCGTGCCCTGATGCGCGACACCGGGGCGGTGGCGGCGGTCAGCCCGACCAGCAATCTATTTTTGGGCAGCGGTTTTTTTGACTATGCGGGGGCGGACCGCGTTGGTTTCCGCTACGGCCTGGCCAGCGATGTCGGTGGCGGCACCAGTTTCAGTCCGTTTCACACCATGCTGGCCGCCTATTACGTGGGGCGGGAAGGGCAGACCAAGCCGGGCTTGTCCCTGTCGCCGCAGCACCTGTGGTGGCAACACACAGCCGGCGCGGCGCAGGCGCTGGGACTGGATGGCCAACGAGGTCGCCCGGCCGTCGGCAATCTGCTGCCCGGTTGTGAAGCGGATTTTGTTGTACTGAACCCGCAGTCCACGCCTTTGCTGGCGCGCAGAACCGCCCATGCCAACAGCCTGGACGAGCTGTTGTTCGCCATGATCGTGCTGGGGGATGACCGTTTGATCGAGAAGACTGTGATTTCTCAAGCCTTTTAGGCCGCTAGCCCCCGTCTATATTGCGTAAGTAGCTCTTAAATTAATAGTGAAAATTGTGATGGTTTGAGGCGCCATACAGCTCAAACCGCTTGGTTTGCCTGCTTACAATCGTTGCAACACAGGAGTTTCGTTCCCATGACTATCAAAAGTGACAAATGGATTCGCCACATGGCCGAGACCACCGGCATGATCGAACCGTTTGAGCCGCGCCAGGTGCGCGAGCGCGACGGCAACAAAATCATCAGTTACGGCACCAGCAGCTACGGCTATGACATCCGCTGCGCTCCTGAATTCAAGGTGTTCACCAACATCCACAGCACCGTGGTCGACCCGAAGAACTTCGACGAAAAAAGCTTTGTGGATTTTCACGGCGACAGCTGCATCATTCCGCCCAACAGCTTTGCGCTGGCGCGCACGCTGGAGTACTTCCGCATTCCGCGCAACGTCCTCACCATCTGTCTGGGTAAAAGCACCTACGCCCGCTGCGGCATCATCGTCAACGTGACACCGTTTGAGCCGGAATGGGAAGGCTACGTCACGCTGGAATTTTCAAACACCACGCCACTGCCGGCCAAAATTTACGCGGGTGAGGGTTGCGCGCAAGTGTTGTTCTTCGAAAGCGATGAAGTTTGCGAGACCAGTTACAAGGATCGCGGCGGCAAATACCAGGGCCAAGTGGGGGTGACGCTGCCCCGCGCCTGAGGTCGGCGCAACGGCTGTTGTGCCTGATTTTTCGGTATAGAGGATAATACGGGTTTGCCCCCAGTCCTTGGGGTGCGATCAGCTATCGGATTGATAGCACCTGACTTTGGCTATGAATGACCGATTTAAACTCTGAACTGACTTCCGACACTTTGCCCATGGCCTTTGCCCAGCTGCAATTGGCCGCCCCCTTGGCCCGCGCTGTGGCTGACATGGGCTACGAGTCCATGACCCCGATCCAGGCCCAAGCCATTCCCATGGTTTTGCAGGGCCGCGATGTGATGGGCGCTGCCCAGACTGGCACCGGAAAAACGGCAGCCTTTGCCTTGCCACTCTTGCAACGCATGCTCCGGCATGAGAGCAGTTCCACCTCCCCCGCCCGCCATCCGGTGCGCGCCTTGGTGTTGTTGCCCACGCGCGAACTGGCTGACCAGGTGGCGCAAGCTATCAAGGACTACGCCAAATACACCCAGTTGCGCAGTGCCGTGGTGTTTGGTGGCATGGACATGAAGCCCCAGACCATCGAGCTGAAAAAAGGCGTTGAAATTCTGGTGGCCACACCGGGTCGCCTGCTGGACCACATTGAGGCCAAGAACGCTGTCCTTAACCAGGTCGAGTACGTGGTGCTGGACGAAGCCGACCGCATGCTGGACATTGGTTTTCTGCCCGATTTGCAGCGCATTCTGAGCTACCTGCCCAAGCAGCGCATCACGCTGCTGTTCTCGGCCACGTTCTCTTCCGAGATCAAGCGTTTGGCCAGCAGCTACCTGCAAGATCCGGTGACGATTGAAGTCGCCCGTTCCAACGCCACCGCCTCCACCGTGGAGCAGCATTTTTACAGCGTCGGTGACGATGACAAACGCCACGCTTTGCATCAGATTCTGAAACAGCGCGGCATGAAGCAGGCCTTTGTGTTTGTGAACAGCAAGCTGGGCTGTGCGCGCCTGGCCCGTTCGCTGGAGCGGGAAGGCCTGAAAACCACCGCACTGCATGGCGACAAGAGCCAGGATGAACGTTTGAAGGCGCTCGACTCCTTCAAAAAAGGCGAAGTTGATTTGCTGGTGTGTACCGACGTGGCTGCACGCGGGCTGGACATCAAAGATGTGCCAGCCGTGTTCAACTTCGATGTGCCTTTTAATGCCGAAGACTACGTGCACCGCATTGGTCGCACCGGGCGTGCCGGGGCGGCAGGTCTGGCGGTCACTTTCGTGTCCAAGAGCGATGCCCGTCTGGTCGGCGAGATTGAAAAACTTACCAAAACCAAAATTGAGTTAGAGGCTGTTGAGTTTGACGAGGATGTGCCGGACATTCGCAAACAGGGCCGTATCAACGACGGTCGTCGTATGTACGCCGAAGGGGCGCAAGACGACTCGCGCCAGGGCAGTCAGCGGACAGGTCCGACACGGGACGTGGCACAGGAAGGGCAATATGCCCGGCAAGAGCGAGCCCCCCGCCGCGATTTCACGCGGCCGGCACCCGCGTCGCGGGACCCGTTTTTTGACAAGCCTTACGAGCCGGCTCCCGCCTCCGAGGTGGTGCCGTCTTGGGAAGCCACCGTCAAGCAAGGTACGCGCAGCATTTCGGCCAATATCAAACCCAAACGCCGAATTGCGGCGCTGTTCAAGGCGGAAGTCACGTCTTGACCTGAAGGCCGGCCCGGCGGTTCCGCCGGGTTTTAGCCGGGTTTTTGTGCCTGCTCACACTTCACCTGGATCAGTTCCTGCATGAGTGTGGCGCTGGTCCTGGAGCCGCCTACGCGCAAGGCGCTCAAACAGCCTCCCCAAACGCAACCCGTGTCCAGCGACAAGACATCTGGGCGATTGATCCATCCCAGCGTTGACCAGTGGCCAAAGGCGACGGTAATGCCCGCGGTTTGGCGGTTCGGCGCATCAAACCATGGCCAGTAGCCTGGCGGCGTGGCGCCAGCGCCTTCTTTGCTGACAAAGTCCATCCAGCCATCGGCATCACAAAACCGCAGCCGGGTGAGCGCGTTCACAATCACGCGCAAGCGGGCCGTGCCGGTCAGTGTCTCGCTCCAGAAGTTTGGCTCATCACCGTACATCTGCTGCAAAAAGTCGCCCAGCGCAGGGCTGCGCAGAATGGACTCCACCTCGCTGGCCAATGCTATTGTTTTAGTAGCTGTCCACGCAGGCAGGACGCCGGCATGGATCATTAAAACCTCATGGCCATCGATGTTTTCGAGGATCGCCATGCGTTGCCAGCGCAGCCAGTCCAGCATCGCCTGCCGGTCGGGGGCGTCCAGAATGCCTTTCAGGGTGTCTTTGCGGTGCGGCTTGCGCGCGCCATAGGCAACGGCCAGCAGGTGCAAATCGTGGTTGCCCAGCACGCATTGCACTGACCCGCCATAAGACATCAAACGCCGCAGCACGGCGGCCGATTCCGGTCCGCGGTTGACCAGATCACCCAGCATGTAGAGCGTGTCGCGGCTCGCCGAAAAAGAAATTTCATCCAGCAACCGCTGCAGGGCGCTATCGCAACCCTGCACGTCGCCAATCAAGTAAAGTGCCATGGTGTTCATTCTCGCTCTTGATTCATGGAATTTTTGCTGATTATTTTTTTGACATTGCTCAACGGTGTGTTTGCCATGTCAGAGTTGGCGCTGGCGTTTAGCCGAAAAGCACGGCTCAACACCATGTCCGAAGCCGGTGACAAAGGGGCGCAGGCGGCGCTCGCCTTGCAGGGCAATCCCAACAAGTTTTTGTCGACGGTGCAGGTCGGCATCACCTCGATCGGGGTGCTTAACGGCATCGTGGGTGAGGCTGCGTTCAGTCCAGGCGTCGCCACATGGCTGCACGGATTGGGCATGGCAGAAAACGTGGCCGCTATTTCCGCCACCGCCATCGTGGTCACCTTGATCACCTACACGACCATTATTTTTGGTGAACTGGTGCCCAAACGCATCGGCCAGTTGCACCCTGAGTCCGTCGCTCGCTGGGTATCACGCCCCATGTTGTGGTTGGCCACTGCTGCTGGTCCGTTTGTGAAATTGCTGTCGGGTTCCACGGCTGCGGTTCTCCAGTTGCTGCGTATTGACACCAATGCAACGCGTGCGGTCACCGAGGAAGAAATTACCGCCAGCCTGGAAGAAGGCGTCGATGCGGGCGTGATTGAGCAGCATGAGCACCAAATGGTGCAAAACGTGTTTCATCTCGATGATCGGACACTGACTTCGTTGATGGTCCCGCGCACGGATGTGGAATGGCTTGATGCCGGCAATACCGTCGCGCAAAGCCTGACGATCGCGGGCACGGGTGGCCGAAACGGCGCTCATTCCTGGTACCCGGTATGCCGTGGCTCGCTCGACGACGTGGTGGGCAAGATCAGCATTGGCCGACTGCTGGAACTGGGCGCCAACGCACCCGGAACGATTGAAGAATATGTGACCTCCGCCTCTTTTGTGCCCGAGACGTTGAGCGGCATGGAGTTGCTGGAGCAGTTTCGCGCCAAGGCGGGGCGGTTTGTCTTGGTGGTGGATGAATATGGGGTGGTACAGGGCTTGCTGACGCCGCGGGACCTGCTGGAGGCCATCACCGGCGAATTACAGCCAGGGGCGCAAATTGATGCCTGGGCCACGCAGCGCGAAGATGGGTCGTGGCTGCTGGACGGCGTGATGCCGGTGAGCGAGCTCAAGGTTCGCCTGGACCTTGACGACCTGCCAGAGGAAGATCGTGGCCGCTACAACACGGTGGCGGGTCTGCTGATGTCCGTCACGGGCCATCTGCCGGCTGTTGGCGAGCGCATTGAGTGTGCAGACTGGCTGTTTGAAGTGGTTGACCTGGACGGCAAGCGCATCGACAAAGTGCTTGCAAGCCCGCTGGCCGGTTCGGGTGTGACCTGATTAACCCGCTGTGATGAGGCAGTTGGGTCTGCCAACATCCTCAAACAGGGTCGGCATCTGGTACAGACCCGATAGCCCTTTACTCTGCAAAAAAATCCGGACAGGCACACCGCAAACTCGACGAAAAGCTCAAGCTGGGTAACGCGTCATAGCTCCCCTATTTAAGTTGAAGCTCGTCGCTTTTTTTCTTGAGCTCAGCAGGGGGACATGCCATCGTTTTTCATCACGAACGTGAAGCCTGTAACTATGGCAGTCGCCCGGCTAGGCGCGCCCTGCCAGCCGATACGTCAGCAAGCCCATCAGCTCGTGCAAAGCCAGGTGCCACTTTTGGGCTCCACCCGCCAGAGAGTATTGCGTCCACGGTGTGTCGGTGCCCGTGCGAAAGTCCACCGGATAGGCCGTGACATTCCAGCCCGCTTTGCGAAAGGTGGCCATGGCGCGTGGCATGTGGGAGGCCGAGGTCAACAGGAGCCAGGGCTGGGCTGGGTCCACGCCCGCAACGCGGGCGCTAAAAACGGCATTTTCATAAGTGGTGTGCGAAGCCGACTCATAAACAACCCGCTGCGGCGCCACACCCATGCTGTCAAAGAAGATTTTGGCGCGCTCAGCTTCGGTAAAGCCCTTGGTAAACAGTTCGCCTTCACCGCCTGTGAACAGCAGACGCAGATGTGGATATTGCTGCAGCAGGGCAATCGGCACCGTCATGCGTTCCGCTGCATCGTTCAAGGCGGCCTGACCGTGCCCATGCCACACATAGGCTGGCTCCAGTGCACCGCCCAGCACCACCACCCCTGCGTACGGCTGCAGGGAGGCCTTTGCGGCGGGCCCTGGGTACTGCGCTTCAAGCTGGCGGATCACCACATCTGGCAGCGGCTCCCATCCCTGCACCAGCAGCACCGTCAAGGCGGCCCAGCTCAAGACAGTGCCCAATCTCCGTCGAATGGGCATGCACAGCAGTCCCACCAGCAGCAAGACAACAACCCAAGCCAATGGCTGGGTCACAAACGAAAACAACTTTGAAGCGAAAAACATGGGAGGGCGAACTGTCGATGGGTTGGATGGTTTGGACACAACGTCTGAAGTGCCGTGCTGCATTCAGTGTATTGCGGTTGACCGGCTTAACAAGACCCGCAACCATTCACGGCAGATCGCCCGTCTGCGATCACGCCAAGCCACGCGTTAAAAAGTGAACTTTCGTCGGTTAAGTGCGAATTATCAATGCACAAAAAACAGTATATATAGTATAAACAGTTTTCTATAAAAGTGTGTTGAAGGAGAACATCATGAACACTGAAGACTCAAGTCACGCGACCAGACTGTTTAAATCGCTTACAGGGCTCGTCAAGAGGCTGTTTGAGGCCCTGAATGCGCCGCAACGCTCAGATTCACCCAAAACCGCTGGCATGTTTGCTGGCTCACTCGTCTCTCAGGATTACGAGCCCCATAACAAGTAGCATCGTCGCCGATGAGTGCGGTGTAAATCTTTTCCTACAAAAAGTACTTAAGACTGCCTACATATTTTCTGGGCTGAAAAAGCTATATTAATTTCATCTTAAACATGATGGATGCATCCGGTCTACCCGGATTATTCGTCAGCCTATCAAAGGAGTCACCATGAAGAAATCACGTCGCCTAATTTCCTGTTTGTTTGTAGCAACCGCATCGCTGGCCGCAGTCGTTGGCGCACAGGCACAAAGCAGCGAACCAAGCTCCCAAAGTGGCTACGGCATGTACGCTCCTGGCGCGGGATACATTGGCTTGAATGTTGGACGCTCTGATTTCATGGTGGGTAACGGTATTGGCATCTTTAATCACGACCAAGGCGACACCGCCTACAACATTTATGCCGGCGGTTATTTCAGTAATAACTTTGGTGTTGAGATCGGCTACACCGATTTCGGCAGTGTCAATCGCGCTGGCGGCCGCACCAAGGCGGATGGCCTCAATCTGAGTCTGGTCGGCAAACTGCCGGTTAGCAATATGTTCAATTTGCTGGGCAAGATCGGCACAACCTATGGACGGACAGACGTATCGTCAGCCGCTGGTTCCGGTGTCACCGCCGGCACCGACAACGGCTTCGACTGGTCTTATGGCGTGGGTGCTGAATATTCGTTCACGCCGAAGTGGTCTGCTGTAGCGCAATACGACGAGCATTACTTGAAGTTTCCTGGCAGCGGCCGTGACCGCGTCAGCGTTGCCACTTTGGGTGTGCGCTACGGTTTCTAAACGCCGTATAAATCGCACGCGTTCAAGGGAGATTGAGGGCGTGCAGGTTCACTTGATTCGTGCCATTCGACGTTGACGTTTGCAGCGACTTTGACATGGTATTTTGTTAGCGGGCTTGGCCATGCATAAACTCCAGCCACTCGGTGGCTGGTAATTTAAGCGACCGTTATCCCAAGTTCACCCAACAACTCTGCCGCCTGATTCAGCGAAATGGTGGCACCCCGGAACAGTTTCGCGTCAACCAGCTTTAACCCACCAATGTCAGCTTCACGCAGGTCCGCGCCCTCAAAGCGCGTCAGCTTCAGGTGGGCATTGCGCAGACTCCCGCCGACGAAGACCACCTCCCGAAAGTCGCATCCTGACAAGTCGGCTTCCGAGAAATCAAGTTGTTGTAGTTGCATCTTGCGAAACGACATCTTGCGCAGGTCGGCACCCACCAGCAAGGTCTCTTCGAAGGACATCCCCAAGTGCGCCACTTCTTCGAAATTGGCGCCCGTGAGTTTGCACTCTTTAAATGAGGCAGACGACAGCCTGGCGCGGCGCCACTTGGTATTGTTGAGGTCGCAATTTAGAAACTGGGCATCGACCAGCTCGGCCGCTTCAAAGTCGGCCTGGCGCCCACGGCATCGGCGCCAGATGGTTTGCGACAAGGTCGTGGCAAACAGAGATGCTTCCATGAATTTGCAGTCCCGGAATTCAAAGCCGCGCATTTCCAATCGCGAGAGGTCACAACCCTCAAAGTCGCAGTCCTCGAAAACAAGCCGCTGGGTTGCTCTGGCGATGAGCGATTCCATTAGCGAGCGCGAAATCGTTTGGCCAATGATGGTGGAAGCGTTGGCCTCCATCGCCGTGGCAGTGCCAGTGTCTGTCATGTGTGAAATTTTTCCAGTGCCATCGTATTCAGCGGAGTCGGCATTTTTGCATACAACCCACTGCACCTGAGTCAGGCTTAAAAAGCGGTGAAGCAACACTCATCATGAGTCGCCTCGGCTTGTCAATGCCAGCATCTTTGCTTTTTCTCAAAGTCGATGGTGTGATCCCTGAAAAAATACCTTGCGTAGTTGGCGGCGTCCGTTGCCTCCTTATTTTGATAGAGGGAAAACATCATGGGATTACTAGATTCGGTCATGGGCTCCGTAACAGGCCAGTTGAGTCAAGAAGGCAATCTTTTGAAAATATTGAGCGGATTGCTGGCCAACAACTCAGAGCTAGGAGGGCTCGCGGGCTTGGTTGAAAAATTCAATCAGGCCGGCATGGGCAATATCATCAACTCCTGGATCGGCAGTGGCGAGAAGTTGCCAATTTCTGGCGAGCAAATTTCGACTGTGTTGGGCAGCGGTGTCATTGGCAACATTGCGACCCAGCTAGGTATTGATCCTGCACAAGTGTCGAATCAGATATCGCAGGTGCTGCCGGGCTTGATCAACAAGCTCACGCCAGGAGGCGTTGCGCCTGAAGGTGGTTTGGGTAATGCGAGCGACTTGATGAGCAAGCTGGGCGGTTTTCTGAAGAGTTAACACTCAGTCATCTGGGTGCTTTTGTGCCCGGGCACTTTACTGAGTGACAGTAAGCTGGCGCTAACGTCGCGTTGGCTAAGGCTTTTCGTTCTTCGCGGGTGATGGTGTCTGAACTTGGCTTTCGTTGAGGCGAGCTTTGACTGATGCGTTGAGCGAGACGCCCGCTCGCTTGTCGAAAAATACATCGGGCTCACTGCCGCCAGACGGAAAAGAATGGAAAGTCAGGAGGCCTATTGAAATCCCCAGCAAGACCATGCATGCGATAGCCAAGTGCCTCAAAATGACGGTGCCTGACCGCGTCATGACGTAGCGCCGTTGCCCTCCGGGTGTGAACTTTATTCCCGCAGCTTGACACTTTCGGCAGATGTATTCCCCATACCGGTTCTTGTGGCAGTCTTTGCGTTCAATGGTGGCACTACAAGCGGAACAAACTTTAAACATAGTTGTGGGTACATAGAGTGGGTGGCGGGCTTTTACAGTCGCTTATGAAACAGCAGGCAGCGAGCGGATGTTGCCGTGCTCCTCATGGTTTCCTCCAAGAATGAACCTGGCAGCGGCAAGAATCGTCATGCTCTATTTCACGGCCTATCTTCTTGAAAATTGCGTTCATGCTTTGAAGCAAAGTTCGCGCCAATAAGGCTCTCAAGCACCGTAATTCACGACTGGACCTAGCTAACCAAGGCTTGGGTAAACAAGACATCGAATCACAAAAACGGTATCTGTAAAGTAATCCGACGCAACTTCGAGATTTTTGCGGAACCAACATGAGCCAAGGGGGTCGCCCCGGCAGGCTCAAACATCCCGATAAGTGTTTAAAGGTAGCGAGTCATCCATGAATCGCCAGAGCATTAGAGCCGCAATCGTTTCACCTGCCCGCTGAATGAAGAAACTCACTAAGAATTGGAGACCCGGTACAACAGCCACATGACCAGAGTTACAACGGCCGAGTACAACAAAAATGTGGGGAGCGTCCACTTCCTCAATTGCCGTAGACGCTGACGCCATGTGAACTTTATTCCGGCACGCTGGCATTTCCGGCAGATGTATTCCCCATACCGGTTCTTGTGGCAATCATGGCGTGCCACGGTCTCGCCACAAGCGGAACAAACGCGCGACATATCAGGGCGGCCCGGAGAATTAGCGTTTTCGTTAAGGGCCATATGCTGCATCAGTTATTGGTGGCGCATTTGAAAACGCTATACCGCCAAGAGCAGGAGTTTTCGCAAGAGTTATGAATAGTCGAACTGTACGCTCAACCAAGAAAAGCCACTTTGAATAACGGTGAAATACGGTAGCGAGACCGGGATTACTTCAAGTTTTAGTGCATTTGGCTCAGACCTTCGCCTGATTTCAGAGCTGCCGCTACACCTTGCAGATATGGCTCAATTCTCGGTCGCAACGGGTCTTAGACAAGCCAACGTGACCCGCTTGCAAAGGAAACAGATCAGCTTAGAGCGGCGGCATTTGTGGGTCGGTTCTGATCGGCACAAGTACGGCAGCGCGCATTCGGTGCCGTTGAATCAGGCGGTCATGGATGTGCTGGAGCGGCGGCAGGGAGATCACCTGACCTACGTTTTTACCTACGAGGGCAATTCGCGTGTACAGGTGAACACGAAGGCATGGCGCAATGCGCTGCAACGGGCAGGCATCAAAGATTGTCGCTGGCATGACCTGCGGCATACCTTCGCCGCAGGGCATTGGGAGGCTGGAACTCCCACGCACGAATTGCAGCGCTTGGGTGGCTGGAAAACTCAATCCATGGTGGAGCGTTATGCGTATGTTGCGCCGGAAGGTTTGCATCTGGTGGCGAGTCGATGGGACTCGTATCTGGTTATCCAGAGTCGAACGTCATTGGTCATTTAATTATTAATGTATTAAAAATTTAGTGAAGTCTTAAAAAATTAAAGTGATACTATTATTGCTTCTAAATTACAAAGAATTAATTATGATTAAACGACACGAAGAACAGCTTTGGGCGCGACTCGATCAGCTTTACGCTAACGGGACGACTTTCATCAGCTGGGGGGAGTTGTATCACTGGTACAACATTCAGAGGATCGCCAAAGCTCCTTGGAGGGACATTAAGGCACGTTGGGAGCAGTTACTTGAAGAAAAAAAAGAAAAATTCATTGATCCACAGATCGCAGAGGTTCCCGGTGGGATTGCATTTTTCTTTGCTAGGAAACCTGGGCAACTTAGTAAGCTTGCTGCCTGACTTTGCGTGAGAGTAGATCGCAGTTGTAATCAAACTTATGAGAAAAGATGATTTGAGATCATAATTAGCCAGCGGTTACGTACTGATTAAATGAAAAAAGGGACAGACCATTACAGTCTGTCCCTTTTCATTTGGTGCCGGAGAGATGAATCGAACACCCGACCTTCTCATTACGAATGGCCTCTTGGTGAAATTCACGGTATTCAATGGGAACCAGTGGTAACAAAATCAACGGGTTAGCAGCGCTGACCCATTAATTATTCCCGTGGATGCCCTCCAGTCACCGCACCGACTGTGCCGCCATTGTGCCACGGCTGATACGTCAAGCTACGAAATTCGCAAGTTGAACCTGCGGCTGCGTTGACCTGCGAACCACTGCTTCTCAATTCACCTTATTGGGCGGGATACTGCCACTCAATCTTGCGGCAGAAAAGTGGGTATGTTGCGGATTCGAATTTTGGTGTCGTCGTGCGCGCTATCACAAATCAAGAACTATCTCAAGTAACTTAACGCTGGTGAAATTTGCCTGAGTGAGGGGGCTTTTTCGCACCCATAGGCTTGTAGATGAAATTTCCGTACCTTGAAACAATAGAGGTGTGAGCTGGCCAGTTCCATCCCGAAACCATTTAAGGAGCTTTAATGACAACACAGACTGCATTTCGGAAAGCACCATCCGAACGTACGAAAATCGAACTATCGGTGTCCCCGCAAAGGGTTGCCTATTGGCGGCGGGGGGCGACAATTACCATTTGCCCGCCTAGCGAAAAAGCCAAAACGGCTGGGTTCAACGCCAGGACTATGGCTTCGATTCCGCAAAATCCCGCGATCCAAACCACAGTCGCACTGATTACTGGGTCGGCTGGCACCGAACCAGGTCCTTTGCCGTCTGCGCATGTGTTGCAGGATGCCACCACGCTTGGTTTGCTGGAAGGTACCCCCGAGGCAGCTTCTACTTCTCTTATTCCGGGCGATGGTGATGCCAGCCTGTCAGTATCGACCGCTGCAGTTGCCTCTGTTGAATCGGCTGCGAAGCCAACTAAACCTCGCGCAAAACGCAGGAAGACTGCTTTGCTGGACGTGCCTGTTCCGATTGAAAAGCTCAAGTACTTGAACGTTGCTCAGACGGCCATGCGCTATCCAGCTTTTACCCAGAAGGCAATTCGCCATTTGGTTGCATCTGGCGAGGCATACCAAAATTTCCCAAAGGCGGGACTGAAATCGAATGGCGGATTTATCAATTGCATCTTGCGCCCTGCGGGCCAGCGCAAAGTGATTATTGATGCCGACAAGTTTGAGTTGTGGCTGTCCAGCTTTTCAACTCAATAACTACTGGCAGGAACTGAAAATGATCTACGTCAAACCTGTCAGCCAACCGCCCTAATCTAAGCGCCACTGCTGCCCCCAAACCCGCTGCTGGCAAGCCAAACGCGGAAGGGAAGAGCTTTGCCCCAACGACGGCAAGCCCATCTAACTGAAACCATTCATTGACTTGGCCCATAAGGCCGGAGGGGCAACCTACGTCTGAAATTTATCGAACGAATGCGACGACCAAAAGCCCATTCGGTCATTTTAGATTGGCAAACGCTACTCAACCACACCAAGGTAGCGCATCGCGCAAATCAACAAAAGGCAAACACGAAAGGACATTGCCATGAAGAACGTTACGTTAGACAAGTTCAAAAAGCGTGCGATGAACATCACTGAGTTCAACTCAGTGCAAATTCCAGTTGCCCCTTGTTACCTAGGCGAGTTATTTTACGCCGGTGCTATCGGCATGTTGTATGGCCCGCGCGGCAGTGGCAAATCATTGCTCGCAATGATTATCGGCTATGCAGTGACCGCAGAGAAGTTAGTACCCCCATGGGGGAAAGGGCAAGGCGGCATCGTGTGCTATGTCGATGGTGAGATGCGTGCCCGTGGCCTGCGTGATCGTATATGTCAATTGGATGGCTTCAACGCCGACGAGACTTCCAGGGCCAAGGCTGCCGAAAATTTCTACGTTGTCAGTCGTGACTTTGTTGGTCACCCCATCGGCAGTATCGACACCGAGGAGGGGCAGGCTGCAATTGACAAGATGCTCCCTCCAGACGTCGACCTCATCATTCTCGACAACTTGTCGGCATGGACTAACAGCGGTGGAGAAGATATCCGGACGTGGCAGCTCGTCAAATCCTGGTTGATTGGAAAACGACTCCAAGGCGTCTCCGTGTTGATGCTGCATCATGCTGGTAAATCAGGGGGCCAGCGTGGCACATCAGCTCACGAGGATTTACTCGATTTCTCGCTTCAACTGACGCCACTTCCACTCGAAAACGAGCCAGAGAAGACTCACTTTCGGGTTGATCACACCAAGCTTCGTGATCACTTGCCCGCTCTTAAGGCGCCCTACGTCTTCACGATATGGTCTGAAAACGGCGTCATGCGTTTCAAGTCAGAGCAACTTGTGACCAAGTTTGATGACCGCATCGCCAGCATCCTTGAGTTGCAAGCGCAAGGTCTCAATCAGACCCAGATTGCAGAAAAGCTTGAAGTTGACAAGGGTCAAATCAGCCGTGCGTTGAAAAAATACACCGCGCAGCAATCCGAAATGGCGCAGGCACAGTCGCAGTCGGAAGGCGGGGCCTGAGAGGTTGATGCAGTGATGCGAGCACTTAGCACATGCAACAGCGCATCACAGTTGGACCCAGAGCAAACCGACTACTTGGCGTGTCCCACCGCTTACGTATGCAAAACGCCACGGCCAGCATGCCACGGCCCCACACCACTACAGGTCAATTCACTGTTCTTCCGTTTGTACTTGGATTTGGAGCACTACTTGTCAATTTTTGAACCTGCCACTGCAAGACCAGCTGCACGCTGAATGTCAGTGCCAGGCGCACCTTCCGCAACTTTTAACCACTTTTGGATTCTCTATGGACAACCTTACTTATCGCATTACCGAGGTCGTAATTGACCCTCACGTACTCATCGCCGCGCTGATCAGCATGGGTGTCAACGTAACGCAAAAGACGCTGGTCAAACAGCGCAGCAACTTGATACTGTTTTCCCTGCCAGTCGGACCGCATAAGTGCCGGTGGCTCTTCCGCGTCAATCTAACGGACAACACCATTGCATGCTCGGGTGGCGTGACCAAGACCTTTTTTGGTCACAACGTCTGGGTCTTTAAGAATGAGGCTGTCCAACTCGCGGCCATCATGGGCATTGTCCGTGATGCCCTGTTGCAGATCGACGGTATTGCCATGGGCTGCACCGACCTGTACGCCTATTTGATCGAGCGGGTGGAGTTGACCAATCACTTCTTGCTGCCTGATGGCGTTACAACGGCGGACAGCATAGGCAAGATCGACATGTTGTTCATGACCTTGTTTCCGCGCCGGTATTCTGTCCCAGAAGGCAAGACGCACGACAACCCAGGCACGGTACGGCTAGGTCAGACCAAAAGCAGCCGGGTGTGCCGGGTTTACGACCCAGCCAGCAAGTTTCTGTCGAAGCCTAGTCATATCCTGGCCGTGTCCTGGGAAAGGCTCAGGAAGGCTTGCTTCGGGCATCTGCGCGTCGAGTTGATGTTCAGCAAACGTGACTTGATCTCCGCAGTTCTGAGTACCTTGGCGGATTGGGAGGATACGGAAAAAGTTGCTCGTCTGGTCGCTAAACGCTATCAGGACTTCGGTCTGAGCGTCGAGTTCAAGTCCACCAACGATCATTTCACGCCGCCCGACGTTCGGGAAACCAATCCTTCGTTTGTCGAACAGGCTCGTCACTGGTTCAGTGCTGGTGCCAAGGGTGTTGCGCCGAAACCGGGCAGTGGCGCCTTCAACCGCTTCAAGCAGTACATGGCTGCCAGGGGCTATCGCACCGATGTGGCCTTCGCTCTGCACCACTTTCTTGTCCACGGTCTGCATGAGGTGCTTGTGCCGAAACGCAGCGCTGAGCTACCTATTGAACTCCGCCGCGACACCAGCCTGTTTGGCAAGTGGTGGACGGCCCTCTGATTACCAACTTCCATCGATACCTTTCATTACCAGGAGAACCCAAATGTCAACCTCGTCCAATCGAAATCCCATGAACAAGCCGACAGATATGTCCGAGCCCGTCGCCAGTGGTGACATCAATATCCATGGCTGCACCATTAGTTGGGAGAACGCCAGCATGCGCGATGTAAGGTTATGGCGCGTCGCCGCTGAGAAAGGAGATTTCATGGCACAGCACAACCTTGGTTATAGCTACGTGGTGGGACTGGGGGTCGTTCAAGACTACGTGGAGGCCGCACAGTGGTTTCAACTTGCCGTCAACCAAGGCTGTGCCGCTGCGCAACATCACCTGGCTCAACTTTATTGCATGGGATGTGGCATTCCCCAGGATGACAAGGAGGCGGCCAGACTGTTTCATCTCTCCGCCATTCAGGGCCATTCCGACGCTCAACGCTTCCTTGGGGAGTTCTATCTTTATGGTAAAGGTGTGCCCCAAAATTTGGAAGAGGGTGTTCGCTGGCTCTTGATGGCTGCAAACCAGGAGAGCGACCTTGCACAATTAATGCTTGGTCATTGTTTCAAGATGGGCATTGGCGTGAAGGCAGATGCACTTGAAGCGGCCCGGTGGTTTCGCAGATCTGAGGCAAACGGAAACGTTGAGGCCATCGTCGGCGTTGGAGTCAGCTACTTGAATGGTTCGGGCTATCCGCGTAACGTGTATCAAGCGATGTGGAAATTTGTAGAGGCTGCAAGAAATGGCGTGGCAAGTTCGCACTACTACCATGGCCTATGCCATTCCGGTGTTGCGGATATCCCAGAAGACTTGATCCAGGCATTTCAATATTTCGAAACTGGCGCATCGCACGGCGACCGCAACGCTATGAAGAAGCTTGCTCTGTGTTACAGGGACGGATTAGGGGTGCGGAAAAATGCGAAGAAAGCCGAGCACTGGTCTAGTCGCGCTGAGACACAAGCCGCGACAACTGTTGAGGCCAGTTTGAGTCGTCTGCAGTCCATCTTCTAACCGCTGCATTGCTGTCAAGGAACTGTTCCAGTGAAATCGCGCGGGTCGCCAAGATGCGACTCGTGCTTCCCTATTTGTCCTGTTGCGTTGTTGCATCCACTAGGCACGCGCAACCGCGCAACGCCATTGAACGTGTTGCCAAGCTCGCGGTTCTTGACCTTGGCTTACTAGATATGGTCCCCCGCGCCAGTGGCAGGGTTTGCTGTAAAGCCTTCGTGTGTCCACAGCGACGCATTGACCTTTAACTTATTGGAGTACGAAATGACATTTGTTTATGAGATCGCAAATCGTTTGCATAAATTCGGACTGAAAGTCATCTCTGCGCGTGAGATTGACTACTGTCATCAAATCCACCTAGAGTGCGGAGCCATCATCAACGCCTACGTTACTGGAAAGGTCGTGGTGCAAGGCAAGTTGGACCCGCGTGGCAAGGCTGAACATGTAGCACGATTGCTGAAGGCGATGCCAAGCCACACAAAGTTTCCACCGAGCATGGTTCCGGCAGGAGCAACCAAATCGTTGGTGCGTGGACCTGACGGCTACTTTGTGGACAGTGAAAGCCGTTGGCACGTAGCGGACGGAGCGCTGCGCATCGCCGTGGACCCTTCCCACTCAAGTCCATCGCGGGCGCTCAGAGCGCTTCCCAACTTGGTGGTGGATGAACATGGCGAGTATGTGCCAGATGAATCGCTGCAGGTTCGTAACGTCATAGAGGACCACCGCGAGCGCTGGTAGTTGGCCAAGATGAAGCTCTCAGCCTGCGCCGAACGGTTCGACATATCGCCATTGGGTGACCACGATCATAGGCCCGCAAGCATAGTTGACCTTCCATTGCCGTCTAAATTCAGCATCTTGAACCTTGAAGGGCTGAACCTGACTGTGCCCTGGCACATTTCAAGTTATTTTTAGCTGATTTTTGGGTAGTCGGAGCTAGGTCGGTTGGCTGAGTCCACATCCTGCTGGCTTTGTGTCAGCTAGGGGGAATTCGCCTTTCCAAGCTATAATTAAATTTTATAGCCGGTGTAGCTCAGTCGGTAGAGCAGCTCATTCGTAATGAGAAGGTCGGGTGTTCGATTCATCTCTCCGGCACCAAAAAATCAATGAAATCAACAAGTTAAAGAAGTCGCCCAGTGCGGCTTTTTTGCTTTCTGGCTCGCCGTGGCACAGCTGGCACACTGGTGATAGGTTCACCAGCAGAAATCGCGTGAATAGACGTGAAGTTCACATTCGTTTTCAATTGAATCTTGCCAGGTGGCGAAGTTATTAAAAACAGCTAATTAATCACTTTTAGTTATAATTAAGTTGCCAAATCAAAGCTTTCGCCAGCCGAGCAGCCAGATTTGACACCACGGTGCACCGCAGCACCAGCAAGAATGCGAACTGAGCATTTCCGCTCAACTCTCGCAACCAGATCCCTTTCTTCGCTTTTTCACTAGGACTATCAGCTCTGGTGAGCCGCTGCATTGCGCTTTTCAATCCACAACTGTAATTGGAGCAAAAGCATGGCAACTATCAAACCAAATATTGGACAACTCCCGCCGGGGTATGTGTCTCCGTTCAAACGCGTAGAAATGTGCGAACGAATTGACGACGCACTTGCTTGCGTTGCAATATTGACGAACCAAAGCCTGGCTGACATCAAGAAGCTTGCGTTTCAGCATGGATTTCCCGAGCATGGGCCTGCTTGGGTAAATGATCCCTTGATCGCCAAACTGCTCTATCAACATGGGCTGGTGGGCAGCGCGTACAAGCAAGTGGATTCACTATCTGCGATGCCTGACGTGGCGATCCTGCTCGCGAACTACAACCCCTCCACGGAAATCGGCAGACATGTGGCATGGCACCACGTACGCGGAACAGTTGAACGGGCGGCCTTTCACTATGTGATCGATCCAGCGTCATGGATCGACCCCAAGCACCATGTCACCACCGACTTCAAGCATTTGAAGCTGGACCAGAAGCCAATCTATTACATCGAGGTGACGCAGCGGCCCGACTTGACACGTAAAAGCAAGTAGGGCGGTGCCATGAACTCGGTCATTGGCCAGACTTTGAATCACATCAAAGTTCACGAGCCCATGAGTTTGTTTGGTGCCGGTCAAAAACCGCTGCAGTGCTTCGGTGCTGTATCTCTGTGGTTCGACCACGCCGTCGTGGTTCTTCGCTCGCCACGGCGCTATAGCAAGCCAGGGCTTGGCGAATTGTTGCTTGGTAAGCCGTCACTTTGTGAGCCAGCGGTCACCTTGTGCAGTCACGAGGAAGCACAGTGGCTCATGCACGCCATCGGAATAGGTTGGCAAAATTTACCTGAGTGTGGCCGTTTGGTCATGGGAGCCCACGCAACGAATCATGGGCTGCGCATCGAGTTCGCATCCGGCAATGCACTTTGGACGCATTACCGCGAAGACCTCGACGGCTGTTGGACGGTTGGCGCCGATGAACTTGGGCCAACCGTTACGGCCATCGAACTCACGACACCTGATGCTGCATTCGGCTGGCTGCTTCCCAAGGCACCGTACCCGGTTCTGTGGAATGGACAACGCTGGCAGGACCTGGCCACGGCCTGGGCCTGTGTCGCCAAACGAGCACCGCTTGAAAGCCGGGAACGGCTCTTTCGGCAACTGTATTGTTTACGGCTGGCTCAACATCCGAACTTGCTCAGACGCTTTGCCGCGCTGCGTTATCCCGTGCGCTGCCACCAGCAGCCATGGCTTGCACAGCAGGTTGAGACGATTCGATCAACAGCTGCATGGCAACCGGGAACCAGTCACCAGAACTAGTCGTTCGCGAAAAGCAGGTGTTTGACTTTGCGCACCAACAGTTCATTCACGCGTTCCGTCCGCTGACAGCAAGCCCGAAGCCGCTGGCGCTATGCCAGATGTTGAACAGCGAGACGTTGCGTTCACCGAATTCCACCCATGTCGGTGCCGCCAGCGTGCTTTCCTATTTCTGAAATTCACACCCTTCAAAAGGAGTTCAACCATGAACGCCGACCACATTCCCGTTCCGCCACGGGACATTCAAACCCTCAAAACTGCCGGATTGCCGCTGTTTCAGCTCGGCCAGATTGTGGCTACTCCTGCCGCACTGGCCCTTCTGGAAAGGCATGGCGTACAACCTGCCACTCTTTTGCACCGTCATGTTCATGGCGATTGGGGCGATATGGACAAGCATGACCGGGCGGCGAACGATGCTGCCTTGAAAGATGGGAGTCGAATTTTCTCTGCGTATGTGATCAACAAGGATAAGTTCTGGGTTATTACAGAGGCTGCCAACGACGAAGGTTTGAGCCGTGCCAGCACGTGCATCCTGCTGCCCCAGGAGTACTAGCGTGGGCTCTCGAACTGAAGCGCTTCGACCGATGCGGGACTTGCTGGTGCGGTTGCCCAGGTTGCCGATGACGCGCAAGCAGGAGATTGATTTTCCGGCGGCTGACCCGGCATTGCTGGTCGTCATCGCCGAAGATGCTGAAACGACCATGAATGCCATCCATCATGGTGTCGGTGCTATTGGGCATCTGCTGGCGCATTCTGCCGTCGTGATCGAGGACGGCACGATCAGTGCTGAATGCATTGAGAGCTTGGGGTATTTGCTAGCTGAACTCGGTGACTTGGCCGCAGGGTGCATGACGCTGGCGACACGTTGTCGCCGGGAAACCTCCGATTACCAGCCGAAGTGACAGGCAATGCATAGGCAGGCCTCTCAAATTTTGTTTAAAACCTCTTCGATGGTGGCCGTTGTGAACATTATTATCGGATTGACCTCCTGCGCACGTCTTAGAACGTGTTTACGATCTCCTAAGTATCAGCGCCAAAAAGGCCAAATGAACGAACTGTAGGCTGGTGTTGATATGTCGCTCGCAATTCTTCCACAGCCGCCGGTTCTTCTCCAGCCAAGCAAAGCTTCGTTCAACCACCCACCGCTTGGGAATGACTGCGAATTTGTGCAGTTCGCTGCGTTTGGCAACCTGCACCGTCACATGCTCACCCAGTGCTTCTCGCACGCCTTGCGCAAATGGCTTGCCCGTATAGCCGCTGTCGGTCAACACACTCTGAACCCGACCCAAGCCCGCCTTGCACCGGCCTATCGCCTGTAGTGCCCCCTTGCGATCTGTCACCTCGGCCGTGGTTACCTGTACTGCGTGCGCCAAGCCCTGCGTATCCACCGCAATGTGGCGCTTGATGCCAGAGACCTTCTTGCCCGCGTCATAGCCCTTGTAGCCCGCCGTGTCCGTGTTCTTCACGCTCTGCGCGTCCACGATTAATAGCGTCGGCTGTGCGTTTCGCCCCAGTCTCTCGCGGGCCGCGCCAACCTGATTTTTTTAAAGCCCGCTCCAGCACGCTCACTCCGTGCTGGTCGGGCTTATTCCACTTGGCAAAGTAAGCATAAACCGTCTGCCATTTCGGAAATTCGCTGGGCAGGAATCTCCATTGACAGCCCGTGCGCAGCACATACAGCACCGCACAAAACACCTCGTACCGGTCCACCGTCGTGGGCTTTGTGCACCGACGCACGCTGCACAGCAGCGGCACTAACTCTGCAAATTTCTCTCGACTGATATCGCTCGCGTATTTCTTTTCTCTCATCCCTATAGTTTCGGGGATCACGGGAGATCGTAAACACGCTCTTAGGGCATGGCTCAATTTGGCTGCCGCATCTGGCTTCCTCAATGCCGTTGCTGGGAGGTCGGTGAGCAACGATCTTGTGAGAAGAAATTCTCCACACCGTGGGCATGAGGAGCGCGTGGCGTCCCGATCCCTACTGCTACGCGGGGGAGCCAGGAGTATGCCCGTGCAGGCAGGCCAGGGTTGTGTCATGGGGTGAGTGTTTGAACGTATAACGTTTGAAATCAACAGCCTCTGCGCGGCTTTTCGCTTAGTCCATATACGTCGCGGTAGGGCTCTCTATGCAGCCTTCGCTGCTTTGACTGCGGCCTTGAGCGAGTCAGTGGACGCGCATATTGCAATGAAGTCTTCCCATTTAACCTTGACACCGTTTTCCTTCTTTATCCGTCCACTGCACCAGACGAGCCCCGTCATAGTCGCGTAGCAATCGCCCAGTTGTCCTTTTCCATCCTTGCTGCGTACCTCCAACTCGATACCTTTTTGCTTCACCTGCATCTCCACTTCAAGAGATTTGATCCAGACTTCCATTTTTATTCCTTTTTCTTGGTGGGTGCGGTTTAGAAAACAGAGTGATCGTAAACGATGGATGGTGAGTTTGCCATTGCTGACGGCCAAGGGTCTAAGCACTATCTACGGCAGAAAACTGTGACCAGCGAGACAATCCAAGGCTTTCTTCTACCAGCCAATTCTTTCATTGGCATCGGGAGATGTGCCATTATCAGCTTCCAATAAATCAAAAAATAGGGAGTGATTGTGCAGACACAAAATCTTGAATACGTTGGTTTCTGGCCTCGCTTTGGTGCCACGGTTATTGACGTGCTTCTTCAACTGGTCATCACGTTACCGCTGACCTATCTGATCTATGGGCGGATATCGACGCCGGGAAAGATGTTCATGGGCCTTGGCGATTTCGTAATTAACCTGGTCTTTCCGGCTGCGGTTGTCATTGCCCTCTGGGTTTATATGGGTGCCACTCCAGGAAAGCTAGCAATGTCAGCACGCATTGTCGATGCCGATACTGGAGCCCCGTTGACTACGACCCAATCGGTGATTAGATATCTGGGCTATTTCGTGTCATTAATTCCGTTTGGTGTCGGGTACATTTGGATCGGTTTTGATCGCAGAAAGCAAGGCTGGCACGACAAGATGGCCAACTCAGTCGTAGTTCGACCCTCAGGAAAAGAGCCTGTTAGATTTGATCGCCAGAAAGATTGGCGTGGTGAACCGATTGAGCCGAGTCTGTAGCTCCGAGTCCAGCAAAGGTCACTGTTCGCTGAAGCTGCAAAAGAGCCGATGGGGGAACCCCCAATGATCGACCGATGGGGGGCCCATGGCGAACGGCCATCGCATACGTTGGCAATTGGCGCCCGGATTGCCACCACTGGCCGTGCACAGCAGTTAACGAAATTGCCTGATCAAGTTCATTTGGAACGTCATCATTCTTGGCGCCAGCGGCAAAGTTATTCAGTTGAGCGCAAATCAGCGGTTTGATTCAAAATCAACCGTCACGTTTTCAGCAAGCCATCGGCTTGCAATCCAGAACGTGATTCACTGCACAGCATCTCTCGCTTGAGCGGACCGTCCCGAATTTAGTCGGGAGCGACGTGTCTGTTGAGCCAACATTCCACCCACTCGTTGAACTGAGCCCGAGGCGTAGCCAATCGGACGGGCGTTGCCGTGCGTTTTTTCTCATCAATATGAAGGAGTGCCGAAATGGCTAATCCAGTTTCAACATTCACCCCTGCCTACAAACGTATACAGCAACCAACAGAGAGCCTTGACGGCATTGCCTGTATTTCAATGATTACAGGCAAACCAATCGCTGACGTTTTGAAGATGGCGGTTGAAAAATTCAAGCTGCGGCCAAGCAACGGACCATATTTCTTTGACCAAGCACGGTTGCAGATTCTGCTGGCTGCCCATGGATTTGTCGCAGGAAATTATCTTGAAATATCGGCGATTAACGAATTGCCAGATCTTGCTTTGGTCTGGCAGGAGACTGATGCAGACATGGAGGCGGGCCGTCACCTCCTTTTTCACCGGATGCAAGATTCTGGAAATCCGAAACAGAGTGTGGCGTACTTGATTGACCCGGCACCACAGAACAATCCGGCGATGTGCATTCGCACAGACTTTGCAGACCTTGATTTGACTTATTACATCAGCGTGCATCCGATGAAACCGACCAGCAAGTAAGTTTGAATGCCGCGTAACCGGGGCAGGGGGCTGTGCCGGTTACGTGTTTTCTTCGGTGGGCGCTGCGGTCACCAGGACATCCATACCGACACCCAGTGCGTCGGCAATCCGGGCGATGTTGCAAATCGAAATGTTGCGTTCGCCCCGTTCGACCGAACTGACGTAGTTGGGATGAAGGTCAGCATACTCCGCCACCTTTTCCTGAGTCAGTTTCTTCTCCAGTCGGATGCGCCTCATATTGGCAGCAAAAAGCAGTTGAGCGCCACTCCTTTGAGTTTGGTTGCGCATCAGGCAAGTTTTGCAGCGCTTCACTGAAAACACCACAGCCTTTGAGTTTGGTTGACAGTAAACTTGCTGAGTTAACCAAACGCAAAGTGTTATTTATTAACCATTAGGGAGGAATGCAATGTCAAAACGATCAGAGAAAGAATGGGTAACCGAGGATCGCCCTCACGTGCAGCAGTCGGCACTCCAATGAGGTCGACCACGAGAAAGCTATTTGCGGTTCTGTCTGTGCTGGCGGTGTGTGTGGCGTGTCACGCCGAAGGCACGCTAGTCAAAGTTCCGACTCGGACCGACGTGAAAACCACGCTGTTTTGGGAGCCCGTTGACGGCGGCAAAGCCACGGTGTTTTTGTTTCCTGGCGGCGCCGGCGGATTCGGCAAGGTCGAAGATGGCAAACCCACCAGCAACAACTTCTTGGTTCGGTCTGAGGCGTACTTCATTGCGAACGGTTTCAACGTGGCTATTTTCGGTAGGCCTAGCGATTCCGAGGATTTGGAATATGCAGACCGAATCAGTGACACCCACTTGACGGATATTCGCGCGGTGCTTGATTACGTGAAAAAGCAGAGTAGTGCCCCCGTGTGGATTATTGGGACCAGTCGGGGCACGATCTCTGCCGCCGCAATGGCTATCAAGGTGCAAGACCCGGCTATTGCTGGTTTGGTGCTGACTTCCAGTGTGGTGAACTACAAAAAGGTCGGTGCTGTTCCCACGCAAGACCTTGCAGCGATCAAGGTGCCAGTGCTGGTGTTTCACCATAGCAAGGATGCCTGCGTCCACTGCAAGCCACACGAAGTGCCCGCCATACTCAAAGGGCTCAGCAACGCACCCATCAAGAAGTTAATGGTTGTTGATGGCGGTGCCAACCCCACGGGCGACGCGTGCGCTGGGCAGCACTGGCATGGGTATATCGGTATGGAAAAAGAGGCTGTGGACACGATCTCCGGCTGGATCATGAGCCCAAAGCCATGACGCTCAGAATAATGCGATTTGGGGCTAGCCTTTGTGTGCTTGCCTTGTCACTGCTGCTGACTTTGCCAGCCTTCTCAGCAGATGGCCGCATGATCCGCATTCCGACGCGAGAGGGTGTTGTCGCACCTACCTTTTGGTTGAAGCAGGACAACGCCCCGGCGACGCTCGTACTGTTGTCTGGAGGCGCGGGCACGATTGGCACACTCGACGATTCCGGATGGCCTGGCTCCCGAAACTTCCTCATTCGCAGTGGCAAGCTGTTTGCCGACCAGGGGTTCAACATTGCGATGGTAGCCAGACCGTCTGACGTGCAAGGGCTCGATCCGGCCTTTCGTGTCAGCACGCGGCACCTTGAAGACATGCACAAGGTGTTGGAGTTCCTGCAGAAGCAGTCGGACGCGCCCATTTGGATCGTTGCCACGAGCCAAAGCACCATATCCGCAGCGGCGGTGGCAATCGCAGAGCGTGATACCCGCTTGATCAGCGGCGTCGTCCTGACATCCAGCTTCACCAACTTCAAGTACACCGGCGCAGTTCCCCGGCAAGCCTTGGAGCAGATCAACGTGCCCGTACTGGTGATGCACCATGAGAAAGATGCGTGCGCGCTCTGCCGACCCTATGAGGTGCCGCTGATCTTGAAGGGCCTCAAGAATTCTCCGATCAAGAAGCAGATCATGGTGGATGTTGGTTCCGGAGCGACTGGTGATCCGTGCGAAGCCGAGCATTACCACGGCTTCATCGGCATGGAGAAGGAGGCGGTAGACACGATCTCCGGCTGGATCAAGAAACCCATGCCCTGACGCTCAGGGCAATGCGATTTGGGGCTGGCTTTGTGTGCTGGCCTTGTCACTGCTGATGGGAGGGTGTGCGTAACCAAATGCCTGAAACCGGTATCAGGTCTCTTAAACGCGAGGCCGACCTGTTGCGTTTCCAAATTAGGAGCTTGGGGACGCTCTGGGTGATGAAATCTTGATAACCGGTATTTGCACCCGGCAACGTATTCCAGCCTGCATACGCGCTTTTCCGGTTATCTGCGCCCGGTGCAGAAGCGGCAGATCCCGTCGCTGCTATGAATCACGGACGAAATATCGTATGCCTTTTTGCGTAAAAATATGCATCAATATGGATGATGCAAAAATACCCAGCAAGAACCAACAAATAAGGTTATAGTTGCGTCATTGTGATTGATGCAACTATTTTTACTGTCGCTGAGCTACTTCATCTGCAAGGTGGCTACCCGTTTCGTGGCTCCATTGAGGAGTCGGCGGACGGTGATGCTCTTGCCGTACAAATGAAGGATGTCGATCCTGAGCAGGGTGTTAACTGGTCTGGTGTGATGCGCACAACCCTGACCGGACGCAAGAAGCCTGACTGGCTCAAAGCGGGCGACATCCTTATCGTTTCAAAAGGCGCACGCTTCTATGCCGTGTGTCTGGATCAACCGCCGCACCCCGCTGTTTGCAGCCCCCATTTTTTTCACCTCCAAGTGCAATCACAAGTGGTGGCAATACCGGCATTCATTGCGTGGCAAATCAATCAGCCACCATTCCAGCGGCAACTCCAGCAGGCTGCTGAGGGCACCAGCCAACTCAGCATACGTCGTCCGGTGCTTGAAGCCCTGACGCTCAGTATTCCGTCGCTGGCAGATCAACACCGCATTGTTGCTCTGGCTGAGCTTGCCCGCCAAGAGCGCCAGACACTTAACCAACTTATTCGCAACCGCGAGCAGCAACTCAATGCACTCGCTGACGGCCTGTTTCAGGCTGCTACCTAAATATTTGCAGGCCAAACTATGACCAACACCGCCATGATCGACACCACTACGACCACAACTGCCTTAGCTTCTTCAGTCAGCCAGGACGACATCAACGGCGCTGTCTGGGCCGCGTGCGACACCTTCCGTGGCACGGTGGACCCCAGCATTTATAAGGACTTCGTCCTGACCATGTTGTTCCTCAAGTACGTGTCCGATGTCTGGCAAGACCATTACGACAACTACAAGAAGCAATATGGCGACCATCCTGAATTGATTGAGGAAATGCTCAAGAACGAACGCTTTGTGCTGCCAGCCAGCGCCAGCTTCTACGCCTTGCACACATTGCGGCACAGCCCCGGCAATGGCGAACGTATCGACAAGGCCCTGCATGCCATTGAAGAATCCAACCTGAGCAAGCTGCGTGACGTGTTTCAGGACATCAGCTTTAACTCGAACAAGTTGGGCGATGAGCAGCAGAAAAACGACATCCTGCGCCACCTGCTGGAAGATTTTTCAAAGCCGGCATTGGACTTGCGCCCCAGTCGCGTCGGACAGTTGGACGTGATTGGCAACGCTTACGAATTTCTCATCAAGAACTTTGCCTCTACCAGTGGCAAAAAAGCCGGTGAGTTCTATACGCCACCGGAAGTATCTTCATTGATGGCACGGCTGATGGACCCCCAAGAGGGCGATGAGATATGTGACCCCACTTGCGGCTCTGGCTCCTTGCTCATGAAATGTGGCCGTCTGATCCGGGAGAACACTGGTTCGCGCAAGTACGCACTCTATGGGCAGGAAGCCATTGGCAGCACATGGGCACTGGCCAAGATGAATATGTTCCTCCACGGTGAGGATAACCACCGTATTGAGTGGGGCGACACCATTCGCAACCCCAAGCTGCTGGACAGTGCCGCCAGCCTCAAGCACTTTGACATCGTTGTAGCCAACCCACCTTTCAGCTTGGAAAAGTGGGGCCATGAGGGTGCTGATGCCGATAAGTTCAGCCGCTTCCGCCGTGGCGTACCCCCGCGAACCAAGGGTGACTATGCCTTTATTCTTCACATGGTTGAAACCATGAAACCCGGCACCGGGCGCATGGCCGTGGTGGTTCCGCACGGCGTTTTGTTCCGTGGCGCGGCAGAGGGCCGTATCCGACAAAAGCTGATCGAAGAAAACCTGCTGGACGTGGTGATCGGTCTGCCTGAAAAACTGTTCTACGGTACGGGCATCCCCGCTGCGGTCTTGGTGCTGCGCAAGAACAAGAGCGACGACAAAGTGCTGTTTATCGACGCCAGCCGTGATTTTGAGGCTGGCAAGAACCAGAATTTCCTGCGTGAAGCCGACCTGCAACGCATCCTGACCACCGTATTCAAACGGCAGGGGGCAGACAAATACGCTCATCTGGCCACCCCCGCCGAGATGGCCGAAAACGACTTCAACCTCAACATCCCACGCTATGTGGACACTTTTGAGGAGGAGGCGGAGATTGACCTCATGGCCGTGCGCAAGGAGCGGGAGCAGCTCAAGGCCGAACTGGCCAGCTTAGAGGCGCAGATGTCCGTGTACTTGAAGGAGTTGGGTTATGAGTGATACCACCGAGCCCACGTCCGGCCAGGGTGAACTGGTTCTGTATGCGTCTGAGGACGGCAGCGCCACCTTCTTCCTTCGGGCGCAAGACGGGACCGTCTGGCTGACTCAGATGGAACTGGCTGAGCTGTTCCAAACTTCGATACCCAACGTCAATATTCACATCAAAAACGTGCTGGATGAGGGCGAACTGCAGCCTGAGGCAACTATTAAAGAAGACTTAATAGTTCGAACGGAAGGTAAACGGCAGGTCAAACGCCCCGTCAAGCTCTACAACCTAGACATGATTCTGGCCGTGGGCTATCGGGTCAAGTCTCTGCGCGGCACCCAGTTCCGCCAGTGGGCCACCACTCACTTGCGCGAATACCTAGTCAAAGGCTTTGTCATGGACGACGAGCGCATGAAAGACCCCGTTGGCTGGGATTACTTCGATGAACTGCTCCAACGCATCCGTGAGATACGGACGTCAGAAAAGCGTTTTTATCAAAAAGTGCGCGACCTGTTTGCTTTGTCGGTGGACTACAAAGACGCTGCCGAGACGGTGGGGCACTTCTTCGCGGAGGTGCAAAACAAAATGCTGTACGCCGTTACCCAGCAAACCGCCGCAGAAATTATCGTGAAACGGGCCGACCCGACGCAACCTAACATGGCTCTCACAGCATGGAAGGCTGGCCGTGTACGCAAGACGGATGTCATTGTTGCGAAGAACTACCTCAACGCGGATGAGATCGACCATCTTAACCGCATGGTCACCGCCTTTCTGGAGTTCGCAGAGCTACGCACCCGCCAGCGCAAACAGCTGGTGATGGCCGATTGGCGGCAATACGTGGACAACTTCATCCAGTTTAATGAAAGCCCTTTGCTCAAGGGCGTGGGGCGCATGAGCCATGACGCCATGCTCAAGATTGTGCATGGGCGCTATGAAGAGTTTGATGTGCAGCGGCGCAAAGCTGAAGCAATTGAAGCGGACAGCGTGGACCTGAAAGAGCTTGAGCTGGCGGAAAAGCTCATTTCAGATTCAAAGGGGGCGAAATGAGCCAATCGAAGTGGCCGATAGTCGCACTATCTGAGTTGACAGAAAAAATTATGGTCGGAATAGCTAGTGCAGCTACACATGCGTATGTTTCGTCTGGTATTCCGATGCTTAGAAATTTGAATATCAAGGAAGGTGGCATTGACGAAACGGAGGTGCTCTATATCGACGAAGTGTATGAGTTCCAGCACCGCAACAAAAGGCTCCGTGAAGGTGACATCATTACCGTTCGTACAGGCTATCCTGGAATATCTGCTGTCGTGCCAAAGAAATATGAGGGTGCGCAATGCTTCACATCTTTAATCATTCGACCCAATGAGTATCTTTTGAATCCACATTACTTCTGCCAAGTAATTAATTCTGAATACGGGAAAAGGCTGGTCACAGCAAGTGAGGCTGGTGGTGCCCAGAAAAACTTGAATGCCGGATCAATAGAAAGTTTTCCCGTGCCTCTTCCGAGCCTAAAGGAACAGCAAAACATTGTGCGAATTGTTTCGATCTGGGATCAAGCCATCGACACCACCAAACGATTAATTGAAAAAAGTCAAAAGCAAAAACAGTCATTGATGCAACTTCTGCTGAGCGGACGGCGGCGCTTTACAGGAGCAGAAAGCCGTTGGAAATATGTGGATTTTGACGCTGTCTTTGAGCGCATCATCCGGAAGAATTCAGTTGGCATCTCCAATGTTTTGACTATTTCCGGCGAGCATGGATTGATTAGCCAGCGTGACTATTTCAGCAAGTCCGTTGCCAGTGCCAACCTCACCGGCTATACGTTGCTGGACCGGAGAGACTTTGCCTACAACAAGAGTTATTCGGCCGGCTACCCAATGGGTGCCATCAAGCCATTGTTGGAGTACGACGCGGGTGTTGTCTCCAGCCTATATCTTTGTTTCCGCTTGCGTGACGATGTAGATGCGAGTCTGGACTTCTTTAGGCATTACTTTGAAGCGGGGCTCTTCAATCAAGAAATCGAAGGTATCGCACAGGAAGGCGCACGCAATCATGGCCTTTTGAACGTTAGCGTGACTGACTTCTTCAAGCTTCGATTGCATATTCCCAGCGGACCTGAACAACGTCGAATTGCAGAGGTTATCAACGTCGCAGAGGCGGAAGAGAGTCACTATAAGTGGCATCTGAAGACATTGCTGATTGAAAAGCAGGCTTTAATGCAGCAGTTGCTGACAGGAAAACGTCGCGTCCATTTGCCAGAAGTCGAATTGGAGGCACAGGCATGAACACCACCCCCAATTCCAAAGAGCAATACAGCGCCCACATTCCCGCGCTGCACCTGCTTTGTAACCTCGGGTGGAACTTCATCACCGTGGCGCAGGCCCTGGGCCTGCGAGGCAGCACACGGGAAGTTCTGCTCAAAGCACGTTTGATCGAGGTGTTGCAGACACGTCGCTATGAGTACAAGGGCGAGTGGTATCCGTTGTCCCCCAGCGGCATTGACCAGATCGTGCGCGAACTGTCCGCACTCAGTCTTGCAGATGGACTGCTGCCCGCCAACGAGAGGCTGTATGGCAAGCTGGCGTTGGGTATCACCGTCACCGAGTTCATGCCCGATGGCAAAAAGCACCAACCCACGATTCATGTGGTGGACTGGACAGATGCAACAGCTAACCGTTGGGATGTGACGGAAGAGTTGGAGGTGCTGGCTGCCCAAGGCACGCACACGCGGCTACCGGATGTGGCTTGCTATGTGAACGGCATCCCCTTGGTGGTAATTGAGGCCAAGCGACCGGAGTCATCAGGTGGCAGCAACCCAGCCAAGGCCATGGTGGACGAGGGCATCAGCCAGCACCTGCGCAACCAGCGCCAAGACGAAATCCCCAACTTGTTCGCCTATGCGCAGTTGCTGCTGTCCATCAGCCAGACCGAAGGGCGATACGGTACCACACACACGGCGGCTAAATTTTGGGCCAAGTGGCGTGAAGAAGAGTTTGACGACGCCAAGGTCAGCGGCTTGAAGAATGGGGCATTGAACCCGGGCACACGTGCGGCCTTGTTTGAGGGCAAGCCCGCATCGTTAGCGGTTTACTTTGATGCCCTGTGGGCGCAAACCATGCAGCCCACTGACCAGGACCGCATGCTGGTCAGTCTTTTGACACCAACACGGTTGCTGGAATTTTTGCGTGGCTACGTGCTGTTTGACCGCAAGGTGGGCAAGATCGTCGCGCGCTACCAGCAGTTTTTCGGTATCCGTGCGCTGTTGGCGCGCATCAGCCTGATACGGCCCGATGGTGGGCGTGAGGGGGGTGTTGTCTGGCACACCACCGGCTCGGGCAAGAGCTTCACCATGGTGTTTCTGACCAAGGCGCTATTGTTGGTTGAACCTCTGAAGGAGTGCCGCGTGGTGGTGGTCACCGACCGGATTGATTTGGAGGGGCAACTTTCACGCAACTTCATGACAGGTGGGGCATTTGGTTCGTCCATTGCAACGCAGAAAGACGGCGAGAAAAGCCGCACCTTGTCTGGCCGTGATCTTGCCAAGCGCATCGGCAGTGGTACTGAACGCATTTCCTTTACCTTGGTGCACAAGTTCAATACCGCGTCCAAGTTGCCCGAGTGTCGCAATGACTCGCCCAACCTGATTGTGTTGGTGGACGAGGGGCACCGTAGCCATGGCGGCGAGACGCATGAGCGCATGAAGAAGGCATTGCCCAACGCGGCCTACATTGCCTTCACCGGTACACCCCTGCTGAAAGACGAGAAGACAGCAAACAAGTTTGGCCCCATCGTCCACGCATACACCATGCAGCGTGCGGTGGAAGATGAAACCGTTGCTCCTTTGTTGTATGAGGAGCGGGTGCCTGAGCTGGACATCAATGAGGAGGCAGTCAATCGCTGGTTTGAAAAAATCACGGCCAACTTGAGTGATGCACAACGAACTGATCTGAAGCGGAAGTTTGCAAAAAAAGGCGCTATCTACGGCGCGGCCAATCGGATTGAGTTGATCGCATGGGACATTGCCACCCATTTCAGCGAAAACATCAAGAGCCTTGGCATGGGTCTGAAAGGGCAAGTAGCCACCGACAGCAAGCTGGATGCTATTCGCTACAAGAAGGCGCTGGATGAAACCGGGCTGGTAACCAGTGCCGTTGTCATCTCGCCTCCCGACACACGCGAGGGCAATTCGGACGTGGACGAAGACACATTGCCTGAAGTGCAAAAGTGGTGGAAGCAGAACATGGCCGCCTATGGTGCAGACCCAGAAACTTACGAAAAGCAGATCATCAATGACTTTGGTACGGACGGCGCTCCCGACTTGCTGATCGTGGTGGACAAGTTGCTGACCGGATTTGATGTGCCCCGCAATACGGTTCTGTATATCGACAAACCACTCAGGGGCCACAACCTGATTCAGGCCGTGGCGCGGGTTAATCGCCTGCACGACGCCAAGCGTTATGGGGTCTTGGTGGATTACCGTGGCATCCTGAAAGAGTTGGACACCGCCATTCGTGCTTATCAAGACCTGGAAACCCGCACCCAGGGCGGCTTTGACATTGCGGACATTGAAGGCCTGTATCAGCAGTTCAGCACTGAGTACAAGCGCCTGCCTGCTTTGCACGACAAGTTGTGGTCTTTCTTCAAGGGCGTTGAAAACAGGCTTGATCGAGAACAGTACCGACAGGTGCTGACCCCCAAGTTCGTGAAGGGGGTTGATGGCGAAGACTATGACGAGCGGCAGAAGTTGCGCGATGACTTTTATGAGGCGTTGACCGCATTCGGTCTTTGCTTGCAGACAGCTTTGTCGTCACGCAGCTTTTTTGAAGACAAGAGTTTTTCTGAAAGCCTCATTTCCCGATACAAATCAGACCTGCGATTCTTTACGGAGCTACGACAGACGGCCCGGCGCGATGCCATGGAAACCGTGGACTACAGCGCCTATGAGGAACAAATCCGCAAGCTGGTCGATAAGCAGGTCATTGGTACTGAAGTGCGCGAGCCCGAAGGCGTGTACCTTGTTCATCAATTGGGCAAGGCTCAAGACCCCAAACAGTGGTCGGAAGAGAAGACGCGCAACGAGACCGACATGATCCGCACACGCCTGCGCAAAACCATTGAGCAGGAGCTGGCGGAAGACCCGTATGCACAGAAGGTGTTTGGTGAACTGTTGAAGCAGGCCATTGCTGAGGCTGAAGCCATGTTCGACCATCCGCTCAAGCAATACGCTTTGTTTCAGGACTTTGAGCAGAAGTTGGAAGCGCGTGAGACACCCGGCGTGCCCGATGTATTGGTGGACAAGCCACATGCCAAGGCTTATTTTGGTGCGATGCGTCTGGTCTTGGGAGATGCGGCCTTTGCGGCGCTCAGTACGGAAGCCCAAGACATGCTGGTCAAGCAGGCCGTCGCAATGGACACCGTGGTACGCGATGCAGTCGCTGAAAACTCACTCAATCCGCAGAACATTGAGGCCGCTATTCGTAAGGGCTTGCTGCCCCAGTTGTTCGGTACGCTGGGGCTGGACAACGCAAAGTTAGTGGTAGAACAGGTCATTCAGATTACCCGCGTGGGATTGAGCCGGTCTTGAACATGCTGATGTCCGACCGTTTGCCCCAACACAGCGTCCAGTATGGAGAGGAGCTTATCCGCTTCAGCCTGCGCCGCCAGTCGTCGCGCACTGTGCAGCGGGTGGCAATTCACGTTGACCCTGATGGCTGCGTCCTGGTGGATGCGCCTGAGACCGCACCACTCGACACCGTGCTGACGGCAGTGAAAAAGCGTTCTCGCTGGATAAGTCAACACGTTGAGGCGGCACGGGTGAGGATGGCCCATGTACGCCCCCGTGAATACGTGAGTGGTGAATCGTTGCACTATCTCGGGCGGCGCTATCGGTTGAAGGTCGTTATCCAGGCTGACGCGAGCCCGGATGCGCGAATGCGTGGCGGCTTTATTGTGGTGACCGTACCGGAGCAATCACCGACCATGATCCGGGCGGCTCTTGACGCTTGGTTTCGTCTAAGAGCGCGTGAGTTGTTTGCTGATCGTCTGGCTGCGGTGGCAGCACCCCTGCGCTGGGTAAAGTTGCTGCCACCAACGCGCCTTCAATTCATGAAAGTGCAGTGGGGAAGCTGTTCGCCAGCTGGACGCATCACGCTGAATCCTCTTTTGGTTAAGGCCCCGCGTGAGTGCATTGACTACGTATTGCTGCACGAGCTGTGTCACCTGCTGCACCACAACCATAGTCCCAAGTTCTACAAAACGCTGGATCGGCACATGCCAGGATGGCGTGCGATTAAAGAAAAGCTGGACAACATGGCCGAGGAGATTTTTCGTGCCTGACTTACGGTCAGTTTTTCGTCATTGTTTTGCTGAGCGAAAACTCATTGAGCTTGTTAAACAAAAAATATTAAAGGGAGTCGATATGGATCATGAATATTCAGTGTTAGGTGGATTGAATCGTGCCGCGATTGGAAGATACCTCAGCATGATTGCGGCCTTGGTCGCATCTGCCTTAGGAATGTTGGTGCTTTGGTTAGTGGACTTCTCCAAGAAGATGGGCTGGGCAGATCAAGTTCCTTCTTTAGTACTTTGGCCGCTTACAGCTGGATTGATATACGCGTGCCTCTATTGGTGGTTTGATACGCAGGTTTGGAAGCAGCCTAAGCTTGCAGGCTTACTAAAAGTTCCTGACCTGGCTGGCCTTTGGGATTGCGAGGGGCAAACCATCAATCCTGATAAAACATTGGGCTTCAAGTGGGACGCTGAAGTAACGATTGTGCAGAGTTGGGATAAGCTGAGAATTCGGCTTCGAACTAAACAATCGGGCTCCAACAGCATTGCGGCTGCGTTGGTTTTCGACCAGGCAGATGGATTTCGTCTTCTCTATAACTACAAGAATGAGCCGAAGATTGGTGAACTGGATTTGAAATCACATCGTGGCTCAGCTGAGTTGACGTTTTCACATGACTTGAAAACCGCTGAGGGGGAGTATTTCAACGGTCACGGCCGCTATACCTTTGGCACCATGAAACTCAATAAGAGGGAACAAAATGTCTCGTGATATTGATAAGCGGCTCAAGTCGCTAGATAGTCGCCGCCGAGGTACGGATCGTATCGCGCAACTGAGTTTGGAGTCGGCGCAACAAATATTGTCCAAAAGCCTTATTTCTGAATCCTACGCAAAACGTGCTCCTTGGCTAAAAAATACCCGATACGCGCTGGGTGCTATGCAGGCTGTTGATGCAGACTATACGAAGGTCAGCATTGAAGAAGCAAAGCGTGTAGGCGCTCAACTCGAATCTGGGCTGATAAAGCTCGATATTTCTGTTCAGTTTCGTCTCCAAGGGTCTGTTCCTTGCGATCTCCACATTCGCGGCGTTAGCGATGTCGACCTGTTAGTGCTTGATGATCGATATTTTCGATATGACACCGACGGCGTAAATGCCATTCTGGGAAAATTTAATAACCCGGTAGTGTACGACACGCTTTCCGCATTACAACAACTTAGGCGACATTCGGAAAGCATTCTAAAGAATGCTTATCCCGCTGCAAGAGTGGATACAACTGGGAGCAAGGCGATTAATTTATCTGGCGGTTCTTTGCGCCGCCCAGTCGATGTTGTTCCATCAAACTGGTACGACACTCAAGAGTTCCAACGTTCTGGGGCCGAAGTGGATCGTGGGGTACAAATCTTGAATAAAGATGTCCCTGAACGAGTTTTGAACATGCCATTCAAACATATTCAACGAATAAATCAGCATGACACGCTGAGTATGGGGGGGCTTAAGAAAGCCATCCGCTTGTGCAAGAACGTGAAGGCGGACGCAATCGATGAAGGTACCAAAATTAATCTTTCAAGTTTTGATATTGCTTCGGCTTTGTGGCACTCAGATTTGCCTGCTCTCTCTGTTGGTATTGCTAGCGAATTGGCAATTCTGGGGGAAGTAACGCGATTTCTGGATTTCTTAGCTCGAAGGCCAGCATACGCTGCAACACTGAAAGTGCCGGATGGATCAAGAGAAGTATTTGACACGCCGTCAAAACATCAAGCACTGATTCAGTTGTCTTTGGAAATGGATGATCTAGCGGTGAAGGTTGGTCGTGAACAAGGACGGCTATCAGAATATGCCCAACTTCAATCAGATCAGGTTATTGAACTGCTGCGGAAGGCACAAGTCCCTGTTTAGGCTGCCTCTTCGAAACTGTGCATAAAATTTGAGAATACATGGAGTAAAGATTGATAGGAATTGACCGTAACAATTGGCTGGTCTATGAGGGCGCATCACTATACGGACATGGAGTTTGGCCAACACCCGTTATTACCCGTGCCACGCTTATTGAGAGTCCAGAAGACTGGGGTAAGCTGCCAAAATCGAATCACATTGATGGAGCTAAGTACATTTTCCGTGAAGACACTTTTGACCCTGTAACTGGTCTACGGCGTGGCCGACTATTTCAGTGGCAAGACGGTCAATCTCAACCAAGCGGTTGGCACGTTCACCAGCATCCGGCTATATCAGAAGATGTCGGTCACCGCGATCCAGATGGGCGTTTTCGGAAAGACCTGCTGACTTATTACGATTTTCACGGCTTCGGTTCTAAGCTGATGACCGCAAATTCAGAGTTGGTCATTGCACTTGGTTCTTCGGATTCAGTGACACTTTGGACAGTTGTCAGTGTTGAGCAGGTTGTTTCCGGCCAGGATTTGTTGACGCTCAAAGCTCGTTCTAGCTTGGGTGTGCTGCCAGAACTTGATTTTTCGAAGATACCCGTTGACTCTAAGAAATCTGTGGATATGGCGCTCGCCAAACTGCGCATTTCGGCGTTTCGAGAGCAAGCAAGCTCAGTGGTTGAGCAATGTCGTCCAGCCGCTCAAGTCATTCTTTCGCACTGGTTTAGTTCAATCACAGGAGACCCAAGCAAAGTTGATGACTTGGCTGAGCTTATAAACAAGATCGAGAAGCATCAAGATGGAAAAGACAGAAAGATACTGCTCAATACAGGTAGAACGCTAGCTTTATTTCACAACAGAAATAAGCCAAACGTCCGCGAAAGGCTTGGGGAACTTGCTCGTCAAATTCTAGAGTCCGATGCAGCCTTTTCACTTCAGGCAGTGGCACTGTTGATTCATGAGGTTGGGTGGAGCAAGCAGGTATCCCAGAGGGATCAGTTTGTTAAAGATCAGTATTCATACTGACTTGCCAGTGGCAGGCCCTGTGATGTGCAGGTAAAACATAACTTTTTGCCAAAGTTATTGATAACTCGACATCGTAATGTTGTCCATGTAAGCTGACGATACGGCGCATCACGCACCGTGCCGCGCCACCAAAAAGCGCCTGTAACTGCCAACTTTAGCGAAAGCCACGACCTCCACAGTCGTGGCTTTTTGCGTTTCTGGACGGCACTTTTCAATCAGCGCGGCTCAACCCTCCACAGAGAACCACCTTATGAGCCAAAACCCTAACCACGACCGAACGGCCAACGCCTCCCAACTGCTGAACGCCAAGAATCGAAATCGTCCCCTGTTTTCGCTGAGGCAAATCGTTGCCACCGCAGGCGTTCACGCCCACCTCGTAACCAACGGCATCGACCCCACGCCATTTATTCGCCAGCACAACTGCGGCCTTTGGGGTGATGTGCCGCCTGAAGATGCCCAGGTAAATGATTTCTCCGTGTTGAACGGACTCAGGGTCTTATCAAGTTACCTGATCGCAGGCGAGCGCGTGTGGCTGATAACTGAAGCCGACAGGTCGTCCACAACATTACTTTTCCCCTTTGAATACTGACTTGATCCGCAACCGGGTCAGCGCCATAAACGCCGCCATTCGGTTGAAGAACTTTCACCCAGCAAGACCATAGGTCATCCGACCGGTCTTCGCCAGCGGCAACTTCGCCGCTTTTTTCAAAGTCGCTAACCGCCGAAAAACTGCACTTTTCGTGCGTCAGTTTCGTGCGTTTTTGCGCAAATTTCACCGAAAGAAAACATCATGAATCCGAATCGAAAGATCGGTCAGGCGCTAGCTTTGACTGAAGAAGACTACATCGCCGCTGCCAAGGCAGTTTCAACCCGATCCGAATACGCCAAAGACGTTCGGTACTACCTCGCGTCTGGCGGCACCATTCCGGCTACTGTCGATCAAGTAGTCACTTTCATCACGACTATGGCTGTAAACCTTGCTGTCGCCACCATCGAAAAGCGCCTGGTCAGCCTGCACGTTGAACATTTGGAACGGGGTCACAAGTCGCCGGTTCACGATCCCCGCATCAAGCAACTGATGAAGGGTGTTCGCCGCAGTCTGGGTGTCGGTCAGCGGCAGGTTACCGCGATTGAAAAAAACACGCTGATTGATATGTGGTCTGCTGCTGCCAAGGGGCAACCAGTACAGGCAGCACGCACCATGGCGCTTTTGGCCATTGGTTGGGCTGGTGCATTTCGCAGAAGTGAGCTGGTGTCACTCTCTTGGACTGACGTGTCCTGGCTGGAAAGCGGCATTGAAATCACTTTGAAGTCCAGCAAGGTCGATCAAAACGGCATTGGCTTCGTCAAGTTCATCCCGGTTGCCTATGGTGATCGCTGCCCGGTCAAGGCCCTTAAACACTGGCAGGAAGTGTGTGGCAATGAAGCCGGCTACATCTTCATGCCAGTCAATCGGCACGACCAGATATCCAACAAGCCACTGAGCGCCCATGCCGTGGCACAGATCGTCAAGCGGATAATTTTGCTGACAGGTCGAGACCCCGATTTGTACTCTGGTCACAGCCTTCGCGCGGGCTTCGCAACCGCGGGAACCCTGCAAGGCATTCCGAGTTACCAGCTCATGCAACAAACCGGGCATCGCTCGGAAGCCACGTTGCAGAAGTATGTTCGTATCGGAAAACGTCGGCAGATTCCGTCATTGTTGTGAGAGGGGCCAGCCATGAACATCAAAAACATTCTTGCCGGGGTTGCCCTCCGTATGCAGCAGATTTCCCGAGCATTTGGCGTCATTGGTCAGTCGCCTATTCAGGCCAACTCCAAACCGTCTTCCCCAGCGACTGGCATGTCCGAGCTTCGCTCACACTCTGGCAATGCGGAATCGCGTGACGACATGGGTTCTGATTCGGTGATTGCTGCGCCGAAAAGACGGCGGCGCGCCTTGAGCGTATCAAAGATCGAGTCGCTGCCACTGGAACAACGGCGCTGGCTTACCGTCAAGGAAACGTCTGCTCGCTTCCCATGCTTTTCCGAACAGTCCTTGCGACATCTGATTACTCAAGCAGAGGCCTACGCGAAATTCCCGAAAGCGGGTTTGCGATCCAACGGCATGATCGACTGCATCGTCCGACCAGCAGGGCAGCGCAAGATCGTAATTGACGTGACAAAGTTTGAAGCATGGCTCGCTTCTGGAGTTGTTGCCCCGAGAAATGTTGCGCCCGCCAAAGGATGCCAGCAGTCGGTGGGGCGCCCATCATGAGCGGAACTCGGCAAGTGCAGGTGCCGCACAGCTACTTTCAGAAGGCGAAATCGGAATACTCCGACTGGCGCTGGGCCATGATCCGCGAATTCATTCAAAACGCTTATGACGCGCATGCCACCACCATCGACTTCCGGTTGACCATCAATACCGCTGGCCGGATTGAACTCCACGTTGATGATGACGGCATTGGCATGGATCGTGACACACGTGGAAAACGTGCTGCTCTGCATGGGGGGTTCCAAAAAGCCAGTGGGATCAATTGGCGGCTTTGGCATAGCAAAGGCAATTCTGTTTTTCGCCCACCATGCATACATGTCCCGTCCCGTGTGATCATATCCCCGTCCGTAGCTGGCCGCTGTTTAGAGCCCGCCAGTTGATGCGCGACGTGATTGAGTCATTACAGGGAGCAAAGAAGTCATGAGCCAAGTTCATCCATGCGCCAGAACGACCCCTCGCACACGTGCTGAAATCAATGCTTCGCC
>Ga0209100_1000223_pt1 | contig 59976 bp, 44 predicted proteins | sample lystaG_FD_185480 | JGI IMG/M metagenome (GOLD analysis project Ga0209100, IMG submission 185480) | Glacier valley bacterial and archeal communities from Borup Fiord, Nunavut, Canada, to study Microbial Dark Matter (Phase II) -... | ecosystem: Environmental > Aquatic > Freshwater > Ice > Glacier ... | reverse complement strand
AGCCAGATCGCTCTATGAATACCAGGGAGAAATATCACCGGTTGTAAAGGCGCGTGTTGAGAAGGAATTGAACTCCATTATTGGACACGGTTTTGCGATTATGTACTATATCGCATACCGTCTTGTCAAAAAATCAAACGAGGACGGATATATTGTAGGATCAAGAGGATCCGTCGGTTCCTCCCTGGTTGCAACACTTTGCGGTATTTCAGAAGTTAATCCTCTGCCGCCGCACAACTTGTGCCCCAGCTGTCATTATTCTATTTTTGATGAGACAGGAAAATATGGCTCCGGATATGACCTGCCGACCGTCAGCTGCCCGAAATGCGGTACGCCGATGCGCTGTGAGGGACAGGATATTCCATTTGAGACATTCCTGGGTTTCTATGGAGACAAACAGCCGGATATTGATTTGAATTTTTCTAATGAATATCAGTCCAAAGCACACAAATATGTTGCGGAGCTTTTTGGAGAAAGTCATACCTTCAGGGCTGGGACCATCGGCTGTTATGCCGACAAAAATGCCATTGCTGTGGTAAGCAAAATCCAGGAGAAAACCGGAATTGCTGCCAGCAAGGCAGAACTGAGAAGAAGATCGTTAGGTCTGATCGGTGTCAAACGCACGACCGGCCAGCATCCCGGCGGAATCGTTGTTGTACCCAAGGAGATGGATGTATATGAATTCACTCCTGTTCAGCATCCGGCTAATAAGCTCACCTGCGGGACAACCACCACTCACTTTGATTTCAATGCCATGCATGATACGATACTCAAACTTGACATACTGGGACACTATGACCCGACTATGCTCAGAATGCTCAGCGACCTTACAGGCATGGATGTACGTACCATTCCCATTCCTGATGAAAAAGTTATGTCGCTTTTTCTCTCAACAGAAGTACTTGGGATTCCGGAAGGAACTTCTGAAGCCAAATCAGCGACGCTGGGGCTCTCTGAAATGGGTACATTCATGGCTCGCGATATGATTGCGGAGACGCGCCCGTCATCCTTTTATGATCTGGTACAGCTCATGGGTCTTTCGCACGGCACCGATGTTTGGAAGGGCAATGCACAGGATCTGATTCAGAACGGTACCTGTACGCTGACAAGTGTTATCGGATGCCGCGACGGCATCATGACGCAGCTTATATACTGGGGCCTTCCCAATAAAGAGTCATTTGATATCATGGAAAAAGTCAGAAAAGGCAAAGGCCTGTCTCCTGAACATGAAGCGCTCATGCGCGAGAAGAATGTTCCTGACTGGTATATTGATTCCTGTAAGAAAATAAAGTACATGTTCCCTAAGGCACATGCTGCTGCCTATGCAATCTCCTCCCTGCGGATTGCATGGTTCAAAGTATATTATCCGGAAGAATACTACTGTTCCTTTTTCACGATCAGAGCTGATGAATTTGACGGCGAAATCATGTGCAACGGTCTGGAAAAGGCAAGGGCCAGAAGAAAAGAACTGTATGATGGGTTTATGATGCGAAAACCTAATGAAAAGGCACAGTATTATCTGTGTGAAATCGTGGAAGAAATGTATGCGCGCGGTATTACTTTCGAACCGTATGACATTCTGAAATCTGACGCTGTGCGTTTCAAAAAAGTTGCAAAAGGCAGAATACTTCCGCCGCTTAATGCCATTCCGACAATAAGCGACGCGATTGCGCAGAGCATCTGCGCGGCTAGGGAAGAGGGAGCCTTCAAAACACGTGACGAACTGCTGCGCAGAAGCGGAATTGGACCGACGGCCATGGCCAAAATTGTATCAACAGGCTGTATTGACCACCTTCCTGAATCCTCTCAGATTGATCTGTTTTCGTTTATGTAAAGCCGCCCCAAAATCTGATAAAGGAAATAGAAGAACAAAAGTTATACAAAAGTCTATAATCAGATATGATCATATTCTAAAAATATCCAAAAGGAGAGGTTATATCATGCAGGCATCTGTGGTTCTGAGAGAGTCCGTTTTGACAACTGATCAGACCTATGATTACCGTGTGCCTGATGAACTTACCGCTGATCTTTGCACAGGTCAGTTTGTTGAAGTTCCTTTCGGAGGCGGCAACCGGGTATGTGTTGCACTTGTCATGGAGATCTACCCTGACAGGGAGACTCAATACGAGCTGAAGTATATTCTCAGGATCATTGATTTATACCCTGTGCTTTTTGCCGATCAGATTGCGCTTCTTCCTTATATCCGTTCGCGTTATACATGCACGTACGGTGATGCCATAAGACTTATGGTTCCGTCTGTAGTTACCACAAGGAAATCCAAAATCCAGCAGGTCGCCTTTGTGTGCAACCGGGAGACCGCACTTTCGGTTCTGTCGGAATGCGAACTCGAGAGCCTTGTACAGATACGAATCCTTGAACTTTTGTGTGAATGTGAAGAAATTCCGGTATCAGAACTTATGAGCGTGCTTTCCATCTCACGATCACCCATTGATACTCTCCGGAAAAAAGGCCTTGTCGGAATCGAAAAGAGAGTAGTCAGGCCGGATCCGTCGGAAGATGAGGAAGATGGGGAGACCCCTCTAAAAACGGACCCGTTTCCTCCTTCGGAAGCCCAGCAGAATGCTATCCGCGCCATACTCGCCGAAAAAGGCCGAAAAGAATTTCTCTTATATGGTATTACAGGCAGCGGAAAGACGGAAGTCTATCTTCAGTGTGCACAGGAAGTCCTTGAAAGAGGCGACAGTGTTCTTTTTCTTGTTCCGGAAATTTCGCTTACCCCGCAGATGATCAGATGGATTACCGGCCGGTTTCCCGGACAGGTTGCTGTGCTTCACAGCAGGCTGACGCCCAAAGAGCGTTACGATCAGTGGGACTCCATCAGGCGCGGTAAAGCTCGAATTGTTATAGGAGCCAGGTCAGCTGTTTTTGCGCCTATTAACAGACTTAAGTTGATTCTTGTCGATGAAGAACAGGATACTTCGTATAAATCAGAAACGCATCCGAGATATCATGCAAGGGATATTGCCAGAAAGCGCGCCCAACAGCTCGGCGCTGTAATCGTTCTGGGATCCGCAACTCCTGCTGTGGAGACATATTATTCGGCGCAGCTTGGGTTTACGACACTTCTGTCCCTTCCGGAGCGTGTCAATGAAGCAGAACTTCCCAAGACAGAAATCATTGATATGCGAGAAGAACTCGTATGTAAAAACCGGTCGATATTCAGCCGCAGCCTTAAGGCGGCCATGACGGAAGCATTTGCGAAAAATGAACAGGTTATTCTGTTTCTGAACAAGAGAGGCTATTCCAGCCTTCTTCTGTGCAGGTCATGCGGCGAGGTGGTTGTCTGCCCGCACTGTTCCGTGGCGATGACTCTTCATACACCCAGAAAGACCGGCAAGTCAATTCTGATCTGTCATTACTGCGGGCGTACCCAAAAGGTTCCCGGAGTCTGCCCCTCCTGCCAAAGCACGGTACAGGGCAAGTTCGGGCTTGGCACACAGCAGCTTGAAGAACTGGTTAAATGTGAATTCCCGGAGCAGACTGTTATCCGTATGGATCAGGACACAACCGTCGGAAGAGAGGCACACGCACGCCTTCTCGGGCAATTCCGGGAAAAGAAGGCAAGTGTTCTTGTCGGAACCCAGATGATCGCCAAAGGACATGATTTCCCGGATGTTACGGTAGTCGGAATTGTATCGGCAGATCTTCTTCTGCGGGCTTCGGATTTTCGGGCCGGGGAGCGGGCGTTTCAACTGATTACACAGGCTTCCGGGCGGGCCGGCCGCGGTGATAAGGCAGGCCGTGTCTTTATACAGACGTATCAGCCGGATGACGATGTGCTCCTGTGCGCAGCACGTCAGGATTACGGGATGTTTTTTGCAAACGAGATAGAATATCGGAGAAGACTTGGATACCCTCCGTTTCGTGCCCTGGGCAGCATTCTTCTGTCTCATGAGGATGAGCTGACCGCCGGAGAACAGTCGGAGAAGGTAGTGAAGGCATTAATGGAAGCCAGGGATTCCCTCTCGGGCTCCTGCGGTTTCAATAATGTCGAGATATATGGTCCTACGCCTGCCCAACTTTACCGTGTGAGGGATCGGTTCCGCTTTCAAATCAATATAAAGGCAGATAGAAAATCGCAGTTGTCGCAATTATTTGCAATTATGCAGTCCCGGTTTTTTACAGAAGGATTTCTTCTATATATGGACATCGATCCTTTATGGTAGAATAGAAGAGATAAACTTTAGTTGGTTAGGAAGGGATGATATTTATGGCATTACGTGAAATAGTAGTTGAGGGAGAAGAAATTCTCCGGAAGGTTTCCCGAGAGGTAACCGTAATAGATGACAGGATAAGAACTTTACTCGATGATATGGCGGACACCATGTATCTTGACCACCGCGGCGTTGGTCTTGCAGCCGTTCAGGTCGGCATGCTTAAGCGCATCTTTATTTGTGATATAGGAGATGAAACAGGCCTTCTGGAATTTATCAATCCTGTAATCTCAGATATGAAAGGATCAGTAATATCCAATGAGGGCTGCCTTTCCTTACCCGGCAAATCCGGAGACGTGGAACGCCCCGAATCACTGACGATCCGCGCGCTTGACAGATTCGGCAAGGCTTTTGAATTGCATGCCGAAGGATTTTTGGCAATTTGTATTTGCCATGAATATGATCATCTTGACGGTATTCTATTCATTGACAAAGTGAGGGGGACAATAGATTCGAATTGAATAAGCGTATTGTATTTCTGGGAACGCCGGAATTTGCCGCAAAGGTTCTTGAGAGCCTTATTCATGCGCAATATGATGTTGTGGCGTGTGTGACACAGCCGGATAAACCCGTTGGACGGCACATGAAGCTGACGCCGCCGCCGGCTAAGGTTATGGCCCTGTCTCACGGTATTGCAGTGTCACAGCCGTCATCTCTTCGAACGGAAGAATTCCTGAATCAAATGAAAATCTGGTCACCGGACCTGATCATTACAGCTGCGTACGGCAAAATACTGCCGGCCGCAGTTCTTGATGTTCCGGTATCGGGGTGCCTTAATGTTCATGCGTCTCTTTTGCCGAAATACAGAGGTGCAGCGCCCGTACAATGGGCTATTTTAAACGGTGACGCCGTGACGGGCGTGACGATAATGAAGATGGATGCAGGTATGGACACGGGTGATATATTAAGCCGGCGTGAATGTCCGATTGATCCGGATGAGACCACGACAGTTCTGATGGACCGTCTGGCCGATATCGGAGCTGAACTGCTTCTTGAGACAATTAATCCGTATCTGACCGGAGAGATAGAACCGGTAACTCAGAACAATAATCTTGCGTCTTTCTCACCTCCGATCAAAAAGGAACAGGGACTCATCAACTGGTCGGATTCAGCAGTTGTGATTCATAACCAGATTCGGGCTTTGACCGGTTGGCCGGGCGCATACACCCAGCTGAAATGTGAAAGATTCAAAATATATGAATCAAGGCTTCCCGACAATGCCGCTTCACTGCTGGCGGATTATGAGGCTGACTATCAGAAACCACTTCCAGGCGAGATCATTCGGGGCGCCAAATCCGGAATATATGTTGCATGCGGTACAGGCTGTATCATACTCACAAGTGTACAGCCGCAGTCATGCCGCCGCATGACTGTTTCGGAGTGTGGTCACAATTACCGGACCGGGACCCGGTTCGACGGGGAGAATAAATGAGTCAGAGGATAGATGTTTCAAGAAATCTGTGTTTTAACATGTTGTCAGAAGTTTTTGAAAAAACTGCATATTCAAATATCGTGCTGCAGAAGTCTCTTCACAGCACAAGACTTACGCAAGTGGAGAAGAGTTTTACTGTAGCCATGTTTTACGGTACCATCACAAGAGTCCATACTTTGGATTATTATCTGAAAAAGAATCTTAGAAAGAAGTATGACACTCTTGAGTCAGGAGTGCACACCATTCTCAGAATGGGTTTGTGGCAGCTCATATATGCACACTCTGTGCCGCCTTTTGCCGCAGTGAATGAGACTGTAAAAATTGCCAAACTTTATACCAACGAAGGCGGAGTCCGACTTGTAAATGCGGTTCTCCGAACGGCTGCAAAGGAATTTGAGGATGGTATTATAAATCCTGAGACCAGTCGTTTCGATGTTCGTTTTTCTTTGAACAGGGAACTCAGCGGCTGTCTGATTAAGTGGTATGGACAGGATCGGGCAGAGTCCATCGCGGCTGCCTTTTTGAGGGACCCATCTGTCACAGCACGCGTAAATACGCTCCGCACTTCAAAAGAGGCACTTAAAGAACAGCTTCTTAAGGAAGATGTGACTTTTGAAGACGGACTCTTTATGGAAAATGCTCTCCGACTCAACCTCGGCGGTCAGGCCGTGTATGAACTTCCCAGTTTTACGGACGGATTATTCATGATTCAGGATGAAGGTGCCATGCTCACATCCTGCATGATGGCACCCCAAAAAGGTCAGCGAATTCTTGATGTATGTTCGGCACCGGGCGGAAAATCCTGCCATATGGCGGAACTGATGGAGAATCAGGGCCGGATAATGGCGCTTGATCTTCACGAAAGCCGCCTTGAACTGGTTGAACAAAACCAGGCGCGCCTCGGAATTACCTGCATTGATACAGCTGTGGCCGATGCGACTAAGCTTTCGGACGAACTTCCGGATGATGCCGCTTCCTTTGACGGCGTTCTGGTTGATGTCCCCTGCAGCGGACTTGGACTTTTACTTAGAAAACCGGATATACGCCTGACAATGACGTATGAGAAGATGCAGGAACTTCTGCCTGTTCAGGCAGTTATTCTGGATCAGGCATCTTCGTTTGTCAGACCGGGCGGAACACTGGTTTACAGCACCTGTACAATTAATCCGCATGAAAATGATGAACAGGCAGATTTTTTTCTTGCCGCGCATTCAGACTTTGAGGAGTATCCTTTTGACACTCAGCTGCCCGGTCCCGTTGTCTCTCTTAATCCGGAGCATATCCGGACGGCGGCCCGCGGAAGGCTTCAGCTTCTTCCTGATGTCGACGGATGTGATGGATTCTTTATAGCACGTTTCAGGAGAAAAGAATAAATGAGCAGGCGTTTTGTATTTGATCTGACTTTAGCGGATTGGGAAAATTGGGTGAAAGTAAGATCCTTTCCCCGATATAGAGCTGCGCAGATATATCAGTGGTTTGTAAAAGGTGTTCAGGATACTTCGCGTATGAAAAATCTTCCTGAGGCGATCCGACTGGCCCTTTCCGAAGATTTTATTCTGGAAGGTCTTACAGTAGAAAAAGAAATAACATCCGCAATCGACGGAACAAAGAAATTTATTTTCAGGCTTCATGACGGACACCGTATTGAGACCGTTCTGATGAAATATAAAGTGGGTTATTCCATCTGTATTTCATCGCAGGCCGGCTGCAAAATGGGCTGTGCTTTTTGTGCTTCGGCGCATGCAGGATTCGGACGCAATCTTACATCAGGCGAAATGCTTGGACAGATCACGGTCATATCAGATATTGTTGGGGAGCGAATACACAGCGTTGTCGTTATGGGGATCGGGGAACCCTTTGATAATTACGAGCATTTGATTGCCTTTCTGAAGGCAGCCAATGATCCGCTCGGACTTAATCTCGGAGCCCGGCATATTACAGTCTCAACTTGCGGTCTTGTGCCTCAAATGTTAGAATTCATATGTATTAATATACAGGTTAATCTTTCTGTATCACTGCACGCATCCAAGGACTTGCTGAGACGGAGTATGATGCCTGTAACCAACGTGTATGACTTGGATACGCTTCTGGATGCATGCCGTCAATATGTTGACCGGACAGGAAGAAGAATAACTTTCGAGTATTCGCTTTTTCATGGTATCAACGATTCTGTTCAGGATGCTCGTGATCTGGCAGGAAAATTGAGGGGAATACATTGCCATATTAATTTGATAGCTGCAAATGAATTTGAAGGAAGTCCTTACAGGAGAAGCTCGCATGAACACGTGAGACTATTTCAACAGACGCTTGAGCAGATGGGAATGACAGTGACCCTGCGCAGAGAAATGGGAACAGATATTATGGCGGCCTGCGGGCAGCTGCGCAGAGGCATTGAGGAGAGTGAAAAACAATGAAATACGCCAGTGCCACGGATACGGGAATTGTTCGAAAAAATAACGAAGATTTCCAGGCCATTTTAAGCGCAGGCCAGGATATGATATTTGTAATTGCTGATGGAATGGGAGGCCATGCCGTTGGTGAGCTTGCAAGCCGGACTGCTGTAGAATATGTTCTTTCCGCTTTACCGAAAGCCCTTGAATCTGCTAACACCAAACAGGAAATAGAGGACCTCTTAGGTCTGGTTGTTGAGAAGGCCAACATAAGAGTATATCTTGAATCTTTGGATAATAAAGAATTCAAAGGAATGGGAACGACGCTTACGATTGCCGTTCTGCATGACTGGAGACTCTATATCTCGCATATCGGAGACTGCCGGGTATATCTGCTTCACGGTTCCACGCTTGAGCGGCTGACAGCTGACCACACGCTGGTTCAGGAGCTGGTTGATTCCGGTTCAATTACAGAAGAAGAGGCAATGACACATCCAAAACGGCATATACTTCTTAAGTCACTGGGGGTTAATGAGTTCATGTCCCCGGATACATATTCATTTGACATATCAGAAGGGGATCTGATCCTTATGTGTACAGATGGTCTGCATGGCTATGTGGAGGAAAAAGATATCCGTTCTATCGTGCGCCGGCATAAGGATCTCGATGCTTGTGCAAATCAACTTGTAAGTGCAGCAAACAGCGCAGGCGGCAAAGACAATGTAACCGTAATTCTGATCCACTGTGACAGAGTAAAAAACAAGGAGACATTATGAGTATTTCGAGTCAGGGACCCGAAGGCATGATTCTTGGAGGTCGTTACCGCATAGCCCGCCTTATTGGCAGCGGCGGGATGGCAAACGTCTATCTGGCTACAGATATGTCCTCCGGTATACAGGTCGCCATTAAGATTCTAAAGCCTGAATTCACAGCTGATGAAGAGTTCATCAAACGCTTTGATACAGAGGCGAAAGCAGCGTCATCCCTTTCCCACCCGAATATAGTCCGCGTTCTTGGCGTAGGTCAGGAAGGCGAGTTCCGATATATGGTTCAGGAATATGTAGATGGAATAACGGCCAAAGAACTCATTACGCAAAACGGACATCTTGACTGGCAGGTTGCGGTTCCGATCGCAATACAAGTTGGTATGGCCCTTGACTACGCTCATCAGAACGGCATTGTTCATCGAGATATTAAGCCCCACAATATTCTTATAACCAGGGACCGTATTGCTAAGGTAACGGATTTTGGCATAGCGCATGCGGCAACAAGTAATACCATCACGCTGACGTCCGGCGGAGCTCTCGGATCCGTACATTATTTTTCGCCCGAACAGGCCAGAGGGGCAATGGTTGGCCCAAGCACGGATATTTATTCACTCGGTATTCTTTTGTTTGAAATGGTAACGGGACGTGTGCCGTTTGACGGTGATACCTCCGTCGCTATAGCGATCAAACATCTCCAGGAACCGCCGCCCCTTGCGTCCGGTTTTGTTCCCGGAATTCCTTCCGGCCTAGATGCAATTATTCAGAAGTGCATGCAGAAGTCCGTCGATTTCCGTTATCCGACAATCCGTGATATGGTAACCGAATTGGATGCCCTGATGGTTGACCCGAATGGTTCTTACGGAATTATCGCCAAGTCAGATGTTCTTGAAGCGCCGACCAGTCAGATGCAGGCGATGCGTCATGATCCGAATTACGGAAAGCTCCGGGATATAGAGCATTCTATCGATAAGCGGAGAAGATCAAGGACTAAGGACAACGTACTGGTAATTCTGCTTATTACTGTAATCGTCGGTGTTCTCCTGAGTGTAGGATATCTGATATACAGAGTTGTATTCGGGAACTTAACTACGACTTCAAGCACGACATTTACGGTTGAAAACTACGTCGGATCTCCTATCGCGGAGGTTGAGGCTGAGTTTAAGAAACTCAAATTTACCTCCTACATAATTACTCCGGAAGTGTCTCCCGACTATGCTCCAGGAATTATTTTCTGGCAGAGCATAGAAGAAGGCGTTACGATTAAACCGGACAATGGTCTGCATACACTTGAACTCAAGGTAAGCGCCGGCCAGGAGTCCGTTACAATTCCGGAATATCAGGGGTATGATCCTTCTGCCGTTCAGACAGAACTGATGCAGCTTGGACTATCCGTTAAAACGCAGACTGAAACAAGTAATACCATTGAGGAAGGAAAGGTCATACGTACCGATCCTGCCGCAGGACAGGCTGTAGCACCGGGGAGCGAAGTAGTACTTATTATCAGTCAGGGTATGACAACCGTCACAGTCCCCGAGTTAAGCGGTCTTTCACTCAGTACGGCAAAGTCTACACTAACAGAATTTGATTTGATCCTTGGTACCGTCGAAGGTAATCCCGCTGCGCTCCTTCTGCCGGAAGACCAGCAAATTGTACTCTATTCAAATCCGGCCAAGGATACATCCGTCAATCCAACATCTTCCGTCAATCTTTACGTAGGCACTTCAGAAGACTTCCTGTTTTACCAAATGGGAATAACACCGACACCGACACCGACTCCGACACCTATACCGGTAGCCTACCAGCTTGTAATCCCTGCTGTGACCGGCGGAACCAGTGTTGGCAGCGGTACATATAATGAAGCTACGCTGGTTACTGTTTCGGCATCTCCCGAAGCAGGCTACACCTTCACGCACTGGGTTGATGATACAAACAGTATTGTGAGCGCTGATGTGACCTTCTCGTTTGTCATGCCTTCAAGGAATTTGACCCTGACGCCTGTTTTCACCGCAGCGCCGACTCCGACGCCAACGCCTGTGACCTATTATTATCAGGCCGTGGCTTCGCAGAATGGATCAATTAAGAATAAGGACAGCAGTAAAGAAGGTTATTACATTGCAGGATCCTCCATGTCTGTAACCGCTGTACCCAAAGATGGGTATGAGTTTGATAAGTGGATGGATGAGAACAGCAATACAGTTAGTACCGATGCAATTTATAATTTTCAAATGCCTGCAAAGAATGTTTCGTTAACTGCTGTTTTCAGGCAGATTTCGACGCCAACAACATCACCCGTGTCATCAATAACGCCGTTTCCCACCATAACGATATCACCGACACCCGCCATTACACCGAAAATTACCAATACGCCTTCGCCAAAACCATCCGTATCACCGACGCCTTCCATATCCCCAACGCATTCTATAGCGCCAACACCGTTTACCTGGCCGCTGCGTTTTGTGCAGCCGGCGCTGGATAAAGATTTAACGCCCGACTCCGGAATGCGGGCAATGTTCTTAGCGGTTGATACGGGCACAAGTGATTTGAAGTTTGTTTCCGGAAAATCCAACCCGCACGAATCAGCAATAGGTTGGAATTCCATGAAAGTGACGTCATTATGACAGAATCTGTCACTGTAAAATCCGGGACTATCGTAAAAGGAGTCGGCGGTTCTTACGAAATTCACCTTGTCGGGGAAGAAATTGTCCTGGCCAAACCTCGCGGAATCTTCCGGAAAGATAAAATCACGCCTACTGTCGGTGATCACGTCGAAGTTGAACCATCCGGGGATCCGGATACGCCCTATATGATCAAGACAATTCTGCCCAGAAAGAATCTGCTGATTCGCCCGTCTGTGGCAAATGTTGATATTCTTATCCTGACGATATCTCCTATCCAGCCGCTGCCTGATTTCAAACTTCTGGACAAGCTTCTGATTCTCTGTGAGAAACAGGAGATTCGCCCTGTCATATGGCTTACAAAGACGGATCTTGACGCTGATGAGGTTGATCGGATCCGCACGATATATCAGGGCGCGGGTTTTGATGTTATTTCATCCTCCCTTGATGAGCCATTTGACAATGCGCTGATCGGACCTCTTTTTGAGGGACATACCGTTGGCTTTGCCGGCCAGTCAGGCGTTGGCAAATCTACGCTCTGTAATGTCCTGACGGGTTATATGAGTATGAAAGTCGGAGAGATCAGTGTAAGACTAAAAAGGGGAAAACATACGACCCGGCATGTAGAACTCTTTCCTGTTGGGGATGGATACTTAATGGATACTCCGGGTTTTTCATCGCTTGAACTCACTGATATAGGGCTTGAGACAGATGATGTCCAGTATGGATACCCGGAACTCAAAAGAATTGAAGGTAAATGCAGATTTCAGGACTGCCGTCATATCGGCGAGTTGGGCTGTGCTGTTGAGGACGCAAAGATGGATCCGGAGCGCCTCCTGCGTTACCGCGAATTTGTTGCATTATTAATAAAAAATAAACCATATAATAAAAAAGGTCAGGAGAAGGAAAATGGAAAATAAAAAATCAGTAATTATCGCTCCGTCCATATTGGCGGCAGATTTTGGACATCTTTTGGATGACGTCAAGAAGATCGAGGGAGAAGCAGAACTGCTTCATCTGGATGTTATGGATGGTCATTACGTGCCCAATATATCTTTTGGTATTCCGATAGTCCAGTCTTTACGGCCATATACGGATATTATTTTTGATGTTCATCTCATGATTACCAACCCTCTTGATTATTTTGAGGCATTTGCAAAAGCGGGAGCCGATATTATTACCTTTCACATCGAGACTGTGGATGATCCTTCCGGAGCCATCCAAAAAATACATGCATTAGGTAAAAAGGCCGGCATTTCCGTTCATCCGGATACAGATGTCAGGTCTATATTCCCATACCTTGCAGATCTTGAAATGATATTAATTATGTCGGTTTATCCGGGTTTCGGCGGGCAGTCTTTCATGCCGTCGGCTCTGGAGAGAATTCATGCTGTCAGAGAGCAGCTTGACCTGATTGGTTCCGAGGCGCTTATTTCTGTTGACGGCGGCATCTCCGAACAGACGGCTCCGGCTGTTATCAAAGCCGGCGCAACGGCTCTTGTGGCAGGAAGTGCCATATTTGCTGCTGCAAATCCGGAAGAAGCAATCAGGAGGTTGAAGTCATGCGCTGGGTAATCATTACAGGCGGACCAAACCTTCATTATGACGCTCTAAAAAAAGAAGAGCACGCGGGAGACAGAATTATCTGCGCTGACAGCGGAGCATTTCATGCAAAACAGATGGGAATCGTTCCTGAAAAGCTGATCGGAGATCTTGATTCAATAGATGCTGATACTCTTTCCTGGATAAGACAGCTCCACATTCCGTTGGAAATATATCCGATTGATAAGAATATGACTGATTCGGAACTCTGTCTGAGATCCATCACAAAAGAACACCCGGTTCTTTTGGTTTGTTCGCTGGCAGGTCGTCCTGACCATGTTCTTTCCAATATTCTTCTGGCCGTTAAGCTGGTTACAGAAGGATACAATCTTACCATGACAGACGGCTTGTCATGGATTTATCCAATTGCAGGACCGGCAAGTTTTCGCGTTGACCATAAGCGATGGAAAACACTCAAGGAGAGAAGAACACTCGCTGTTTCGCTTCTTCCGTTTACTGAAGTGACCGGTATAAACACGATCGGATTATATTATCCTCTTGAAAATCATACCATTATGCCTGGAAGCTCGTTCTCGGTAAGCAACCGGGCAGCAAGAAACGCCAAGGAGATCGGCGTCGATTTCTCCAGTGGCGTTCTTATGGTAATTGTAACTCCTGCAGTCTGATTTAATTCAAGAAAGTAATGCCGGAAGATAATATGGCTTTGCTGTCAGGAGAGATTCAACTCTTTGCCGATGGCCATGAACGCTTTTTCAGAACCCCGGATCGTGCTTTCCGACACACAGAATGCAAGCCGGAAATATCCGGGACAGGAGAATGCTGAACCGGGTACGACCAGAAGATTGTGCTTTGCGCAGATAGCGGCGAATGCAAAATCATCTACAGGCGACTTAACAAAGAGATAGAGTGCTCCGGCCGGTTTGTTACAGACAAAGCCGGCACGTGTGATAATGTCATAGAGAAGATTTCTACGGTATTCATAGTTACTGATATCAGATTTGGCATCAATGGCCTGCTCAATAATTTTCTGGAAAAAAGCAGGTGCATTTACGCTGCCCAAAATACGGTTGCACATGACAATCGCAGGGCATAGCTGTTCATAATCCGCATGCCTGGGACTTACCGCCGTATATCCGATCCGCTCACCGGGCAGTGACAGTGACTTACTCCATGAATAACAGACGATTACATTGTCAAAATGATCAAGCGAGCAGGGTGTCACGGCACCGTCATATATCAGTTCAGCATAGGGTTCATCAGAAATGACATGGATAACATGATCCTGCGAAAGAAGACAAGTATTTAGTTCATCGAGAACGTCAGCAGGGTAGACAACACCGCTTGGATTATTGGGAGAATTGACAATTATTGCCTTTGTCTTTGGCGTAACAGCCTCACGTATCTTCTCGATATCAGGCATGAAGGTGTCTTTCATTGTAGGGACAATGACAGGAATGCCATTGTGATTGTCAACATATGATAGGTACTCCATGAAAAATGGTGAAAGGACGATGACTTCGTCGCCGGGATCAAGAACGGAACGCAAAACAGCGTTCATCGCACCGGCCGCGCCTACGGTCATACATACAGCGTCTGCTTCCACCTTTACAGAACTGGTCCTTGTCAGCTTGTCTGCCACTGCATTACGTGTAGAGGCATACCCGCTGTTGCTCATATAGGAATGCTTTCCCGGAATATCGGCAGCGGCATATGCACATATAGCGTCAATTACTTCTTTCGGCGGCTCCAGATCCGGATTTCCAATAGAAAAATCAAATACATTTTCAGCGCCGTAAATAGCTTTCAGACGGTTACCTTCTTCGAACATTTTGCGGATCATCGATCCGGAAGACAATTTAGCTGCTATGCGATCGGAAATCATATATATTTCTCCTTTGTGCAAAAAAATTCTGAATGGTATAATTATAGCATGTAAAAAGAAAAATGCCTTTTTAACGTTCTGCAGAAACAGGAAAACATAAGAAAAACGGGTAAAAGCAATAGAAAATAACTTGGAAGAACCCGTTGACAGATCCGGCCGGAAAGTGTAACATACATACGTCATAGCAAGAAGGAGCATCCGCTTCTCACCTCAAACTTTGTGAAGAGGTTTACACACAGAAGATTCCGGATTAGTCCGGTTTTGTGGAGCGGATGTAAATTCGCTCCATTTTTTATTGTATCGAAGGAGGTGCATTCCTATCGCAAGACCAAGTAACGGGCAACAAATGAATGACGCAATCCGTTTCAAGGAAGTCAGATTGATTGAGTCAGATGGAAGTATGATCGGAGTCGTTTCTATTGCGGAAGCAAGAAGACGTGCAGATGATCAGGATCTTGACCTTGTACTGATTGCCAACAACCCAGATAATCCGGTCTGCAAGATCATGGATTACGGCAAGTTCAATTTTGAACAGGCGAAGAGAGAAAAGGAAGCCCGTAAAAATCAGAAAGTGACTGAAATAAAGGAAATCGGCATGAAGCTGACGACCGAGGACCACGATCTGAATGTCAAAACGAAGAATGCCTGCCGATTCTTATTGGATGGAGATCGCGTCAAGGTGCTGATTAAGTTCCGCGGACGTGAGATGGCTTATCAGAGCCAGGGATATGCGCTGATGGATAAGTTCGCACAGATTTGTGCTGAAAGCGGACAAATTGAGAAGGCACCCAAGGTTGAGGGCAGAAACATGGTAATGTATCTTTGCCCGAAGAAGAACTGAATTTAACCATAGGAGGATTCGAAACATGCCCAAGCAGAAAACACACAGTTCATCAAAGAAAAGATTCAAGGTCACCGGTACAGGCAAGGTTATGTACTCACAAGCTTTTCGCCGTCATATCCTAAGTAAAAGATCTTCTAAGAGAATGAGACATTTGCGTCACTCTCTTGTTGCTTCCGGACCTAATACCAAAATCATTAAGGCAATGATCCCTTACATGTAAATCTGGACTTATTTTGAAGCAATAAAGCCGCCCAGCAATTACATATAAGTCGGGCCGCATGATGAAGAGATAACAGGAGGTTTTTTCCAATGGCAAGAATTAAAAGAGGTATGCGTACAAGAGCGCGTCACCATAAGATCTTAAAGCAGGCAAAGGGTTATTTCGGACATAAGAGCAAGCTGTTCAAGGTTGCTAACCAGGCTGTCATGAAGTCCGGCGTTTATGCCTACCGTGACCGTAAAGCGAAGAAGAGAGAGTTCAGAAAGCTTTGGATCCAGCGTATTAATGCGGCTGCCCGCATTAATGGCCTTTCATACAGCCGTCTGATGGATGGACTCAAGAAGTCTGATATCGCACTTGACCGTAAGGTTCTTTCCGATATCGCTATTACAGATCCGAAGGGTTTTGCCGCTCTTTGTGAGCAAGCAAAGTCAGTTCGCTGACTTTTGTATGCAGCAGATACGGACAATAACAAGCAGAGATAACCCACAATATCGTTATGTGCGTTCGCTTCATGACAGAAAAGTTGCCGAACGTGAAGGTGTTGTGTTTTTGGAGGGTGTCCGCCTATGTGAGGATGCTCTTCTTTCTCGTTTAGATCCCTTATTAATTTTATTTTCAAGAGATAGACAGGCGCTCGTAGCAGATTGGTGCGAGCGTTTTTCTGTTTCGGAGGAAGTGCAGCTGGTCTCCATGCCGACAGCACTTTTTGAGCGTCTGGGAAGTACCCAGAACCCGCAGGGCGTGGCGATTGTAGTTAAATCCCCGCTTTTATCCGGCGATATACCTTCGCGGGGCAGGGACATATATCTTGTATGTGAAGAGACCTCGGATCCCGGCAACCTTGGTACGATGATCCGTATGGCTGATGCCTTTGATTTTTCTGCGGTTTTGCTTGCGGCGGGGACAGTAGATCCCTTCAATGAGAAGGTTATTCGCGCCTCGATGGGTTCCTGTTTTCATATACCAATCATCCGGTTTCAGACAATTGATGAAATATGCTTGCATTTAAAGGAAATGGGTGTAAAGTTGATTGCATCACATTTGAATGGACAGCTGCTTCCTGAAGTTACATGTTCATTCCCGTGTGCGCTTTTTATTGGAAATGAAGCAAGGGGTCTTTCAGATTCCTGTGCGGATATGTGTGATTTGCTTGTAAAGATACCTATGCCCGGGAAGGCTGAATCGCTGAATGCGTCGTCTGCCGCTTCGATCTTGGGGTATGTGATTTATAACCAGAAAAACATGATTCAGAATGACTGATAAGAGAATGAAATAATACCCTGATTTCTTCATTTATTATTTTAGACAAAGACATAATTATTTTTAGTAGGTTTTCTATGCAAAGAAACCTACGTGCAGGAGGCGTAATAATATGCAGGTTATCGTTTTAGGAGCAAGCAGGGCGGGAACAACGCTCGTTCGTCGACTATTGAATGCGGATCATGATGTAGTATTGGTAGACCCAAATGCCGATAATATAGCGAGCAGCAGGAAGTTAAATGTCGTTACGGTGTCCGGGGTTATTATTGATATCGATGTCCTTCGGGAAGCAGGCATAGAGTCAGCTGATGCAGTGTGTGCTTTGAGCGAAAGCGAGAATCAAAATCTGATGGCTTCCCAGATAGCCCGTGATATTTTTCATGTTAAAAAAGTTATTACGCGAATCTTTGACGTGCATGGCCTGCATATTTTTGATGCTGCAGGATTTGTCACATTATCTTCTCCGGAAATAACGGTTGACGCCTTTATGCGTGAACTTGAAGATAAAGAAATTGAAGTTAAAATGGACTTCAATACACATCACATAATGGGAGAAAACGTTGATTTTACTCTTTTGCATTCAGACAATAAGATTGTAGGGAGAAAAATCAAAGAAATCGAAGATACCGATTCCAGACATATATTTGGAATAATTCGCAATGATCATTTGATATTAGCACGTCCCGCAATGAAGATTGAGAAAGATGACAAACTGATTCTGGCTTCTCTGTAAGCTGTTCAGACTGAGGTGTATTATGAAACTTGTTATTGTTGGAGCCGGTAAAGTTGCTTATTATCTGATTCGTGAACTTACACGTGAACACGAAATAATCATTGTTGAACAAGACGAAATTGCAGCGACTCGTATTGCCAATCAGCTCACGGCAGTTGTTGTTTGCGGTGATGGTACCAGTGCTGCGATTCTTGAACCTCTTTGCCGCGGCGCGGATATGCTTATTGCGCTTACAGGTAAAGATGAGAACAACCTAATAGCCTGTCAGGTAGCCAAACGTCATCTTCATGTCCCGCTTACTCTTGCCCGCGTTAATAATCCAAAAAATCTCGAAGTTATGCAAAAATTCGGCGTAGACAAGTCATTTTCCGGTACAAAAGTACTTGCAGAAATGATTGAGCAGGAAATTGATTATCTCGGACTTAGAATCGTTCATGAAATTCATCATTCTGACCGGGTTCTTATTGAATTTGAACTCTCGGCGTCTTCAAAGGCCTGTGAAAAAAACCTGCTCGAGTATGCTTTTATTCCCGGTTCACGTGTAGTAGTAATTACTTCGACAGACGGCACTGTAAATACACCGGACGGCAATTCAATCATGCATGCCGGAGATACAATCATGATGGTTTGCCCAAGAAAGATTATAGAAACCATCTGGAAAGAGATGGTACGTACTTGATATGCTTATAAAGAAAAGTAGATTGAGTTTATTCTTAAAGTGGCTTTTTGCAATGCCTGCCAGGACCATTGTTCTTAGCTTTGCATTTGTTGATCTTATTGGAACGCTGCTCCTTATGCTTCCGGTTTCATCTGCCAACGGCCGCAGTATCGGGCTTTTAGATGCGCTTTTTACAACGATATCCTGTACATGTGTTACGGGTCTTGTTGTTGAAGATACTGCTACGTATTTTTCAACATTCGGCAAGTATGTAATTATATGTCTTATCCAGATAGGCGGTCTGGGTCTTGTTACTATAACTACGTTTTTTATCAGCCTGGCCCGGAAGAAAGTAGGTCTTCGCGCGAAAGTGCTGGCACAGGAATCATCCGGCAGTTTTTCTTTTCTTGAACTTCCTCAATTGATTAAATCTATTGTGTTAATTACACTTTGTTTTGAATTTACAGGATTTATTTTACTTGCAACACAGTATGTTCCAATGTTCGGATTGATAGACGGACTTTCAAGTGCGGGCTTTCAGGCTGTTTCTGCTTTCTGTAACGCCGGATTTGACCTTATGGGAGATAAGACGGGTAAGTTTTCAAGCCTGACGGCATTCAATGGCAATCCGGTTATCATCTTAACGACTGCCTTCCTTATTATCTTCGGAGGTCTTGGCTTTACTGTGTGGCGTGATATTGTTGGATGGCGTAAAGGCCAAAAGCTGCGTCTGCATAGTATGATTGCCATTATTATGACAACTTCACTGGTGCTGATAGGCACTGCCTTTTTCCTTGCAGTCGAGTGGGGGAATGAAGGAACGGGAGCGCTTGGTTCTTTGCCGGTATGGCAGAGACCGATGGCTGCATTTTTCCAGTCCGTTACCTTGCGTACCGCTGGATTTAACTCGATAGATCAGGCGAACCTGTTTTCGCAAAGTAAATTTGTTTCTTCCATACTTATGTTTATTGGCGCAGGCTCCGGATCAACCGGCGGCGGAATTAAAATTACTACTTTTTCTATTCTTATGTATACGGTTATCTGTGATATCCGAGGCCGTGATGCTATCACTATCAGGAAACAGCAGGTATCACACACACTTGTACAGCGCGCTGTTACCATTCTTTTTCTGGGTCTGATAATTATGCTTGGATTATCTTTTGCGCTTTGTTTTACGGAACACGAAGCTTTACAGGCGGGGAGATTTGGATACATTGATCTTCTATTTGAAGCTGCTTCTGCTTTTGGAACAGTCGGAGTTACATCAGCACAGACGCCTGTACTTACACAGCTCAGCCAATGGCTGATTATCCCTGCCATGTTCCTTGGGCGTGTCGGTCCGGCAACTTTTGCAATCAGCCTTGCCATGCGCGGTGAAAAGAACCAAACTAATATATACCCCGAAGCCAAAATCCAAATCGGATAAAAGACCAAATAAGAAACAAATAATTCCTGATTTCTCACAATATGCAAGATGAGATCTTCTTTCTTGCAAAAAAACAAATGAATCACTTTGGTTGAACTTGACAAAGAGACTACCTCTGAATGATAATAAGTGTTCTTAGAATACTATTAGGAGGATCGATTTATGGGGTTGACTATCTCGCAGAAAATTATCAGTAACCATATACTTTCGGGTGAGATGAAGGTTGGGTCAGAGATTTCGATCCGCATTGATCAGACATTAACACAGGATTCTACAGGAACAATGGCTTACCTGCAGTTTGAAGCAATCGGCGTACCGAGAGTTAAGACAAAGCTGTCAGTAGCGTATATTGATCACAATACGATTCAGTCTGGTTTTGAAAATGCTGATGATCATAAATATATACAGACAGTTACAAAGAAGCATGGTATTCGTTTTTCCAGGCCCGGCAACGGTGTGTGCCATCAGGTTCATATAGAACGCTTTGGAATCCCGGGTGACACTCTTTTAGGTTCCGACAGTCATACGCCTACCTGCGGAGGAATCGGTATGCTGGCTATTGGTGCCGGCGGACTCGATGTTGCGGTTGCCATGGGCGGCGGACCTTACTATCTGAGTATGCCGAAAATCTGTAAAGTTGAACTTAGCGGAGTACTTGCACCCTGGGCGACAGCAAAAGACATCATTCTTGAGGTTCTTCGCATAATGACAGTCAAGGGCGGAGTCGGCAGGATTGTTGAATATTCCGGCGACGGTCTTTTGTCGCTTTCTGTTCCTGAACGAGCTACCATTACGAATATGGGCGCCGAACTTGGCGCTACCACTTCGATTTTTCCTTCAGATGAAGTAACAAGAGCGTTTCTTGCCGCACAGGGAAGAGAAGATGCCTGGATTTTGCTTCTCCCTGATGAAGATGCTGTGTATGATGAAGTTATTACTATCGATCTTTCTGCACTCCGATCCATGGTTGCAAAGCCGCATATGCCTGATAATGTTGTCTCCGTTTCGGACATTGCCGGACTGGCAGTTGATCAGGTCTGCATTGGCTCCTGTACGAATTCTTCGCTGATGGATATGCTTAAAGTTGCAGCTATCCTTAAAGGAAAGACTGTTCATCCGGATGTGTCCCTCGTAATAGCACCCGGTTCAAAGCAGGTTTTTACAATGCTCGCAGAATCAGGCGCACTTGCAGATATGATTTCTGCCGGTGCAAGAATCCTTGAATGTGCCTGCGGACCCTGTATCGGCATGGGACAGTCGCCGCGCACGGACGCCGTCTCGCTTCGTACAAATAATCGCAATTTTTATGCCCGCTCCGGAACCGCATCAGCGAATGTATATCTGGTAAGTCCTGAAGTGGCCGCTGTTGCAGCACTTACAGGAGTTGTCACTGATCCGGCAACTTTTGGAGAACCGCCTGTTATCAGCATGCCGGATCATTTCTTCGTAAACGATAATCTTATTGTTATGCCGGCTGATCGAGTTGAAGATGTCGAGGTAATACGGGGGCCTAACATAATGCCGTTTCCGATTAATGTGCCGCTTCCTCTTAATGTTAGCGGAAAGACTCTCGTCAAGCTTGGCGATAATATTACAACGGATCATATCATGCCCTCTAATGCCAAGCTTTTGCCGTATCGCTCCAACGTACCTTATCTGGCCGATTACTGCCTGACCCCATCAGATCCTGATTTCCCTTCCAGAGCTAAAGAGAATGGCGGCGGATTCATTGTCGGCGGATCCAACTATGGTCAGGGATCAAGCCGTGAACACGCGGCCCTTGCACCGCTTCAACTGGGCGTTAAGGGTGTTCTGGTATTATCTTTTGCACGCATACACATGGCTAATCTTATTAATAATGGAATTCTTCCTATGACTTTTGCAGAGCAAAAGGATTATGATAGAATAGAGTTGTTGGATGAGCTTGAAATCCCTGATACGCGCCAACAGATTCTTGATGCTGTAAATGGGAAGCCTGTCTCAGTAATGAACCGCACAAAGGGTTATTCTTTCGATGTTATTTGTTCTGTATCTGATCGACAGGCCCAGATTCTTCTGGCTGGCGGATTACTTAACTACACGCGATATCAGTCCTGACCCACTGTTCTTATATAGGAGGAGAGTGCTTATGCTTCCTGATTCCAAAGACAATTCAAAAATAATTGCTGAACTTGCCGGGAAATCAACTGCAAAATCCAAAATTGATCCATCACTTTATGAGAGATATAATGTAAAACGCGGCCTTCGTAATGACGATGGTACAGGCGTTTTAGTCGGACTTACCGAAGTTGGTGAGGTTATGTCCTATATCGTCGATGACGCTGAACGCATTCCGGTAGAAGGGCGTCTCTTTTACCAGGGCATTGAGATATCTGACATTGTCTCAGGGTTTTATGAGGACAAGCGTTTTGGCTTCGAAGAGACAGCGTATCTCTTGCTTTTCGGTGAATTACCGAAAAACGATCAGCTTGTTCAGTTTAATGAGCTTCTTGTGTCCTGCCGGGATCTTCCTCACAATTTCACAGAGGATATGATTCTTAAAGCACCGAGCCCGGATATCATGAATAAGCTGGCAAGATCGGTCCTTGCACTTTACTCTTATGACGTCAATCCTGATTCGCTGGATATCAACAATGTCCTTCGCCAGTGCATAGAATTGATCGCCCGTTTTCCGGTGATGATTTCACATGCCTATATGGCAAAGCGTCATTATGTTGATAAAGAGAGTCTGTTTCTTCATGCGCCGGTCCCTGAATACAATACTGCACAGAACATCCTGCATATGATCCGTCCTGATGGACAGTTCTCTGATCTTGAAGCAAGAATTCTGGATCTGGCGCTTGTGCTTCATGCGGAACATGGCGGAGGCAACAACTCTTCTTTTGTAACTCATGCCGTATCTTCATCCGGTTCGGACACCTATTCTGTTATTGCAGCAGCCATTGGATCTCTTAAAGGTCCTCAGCACGGCGGCGCCAGCAACAAGGCATATGCAATGATGCAGGATCTTGCAAAGAACGTCCATAACTGGAGAAATGAGATGGAGATCTGCGACTATCTTACAAAGATTCTCAAAAAGGAAGCTTATGACAAATCCGGTCTGATATACGGAATTGGCCATGCCGTCTACACTGTTTCGGATCCCCGCACGAAGCTTCTGCGTGATTATGCAAGAGGTCTTGCTTATGAGTCCGGACGTGAAGAAGAGTATGAGCTTTATACGATAACGGAAAGACTGGCACCGGAAGTATTCCGGAACGTCAAGAAAAATGAAAAGATTGTCTGTGCCAATGTCGACTTCTATGCAGGTTTCGTCTATACAATGCTCGGGATTCCCCCGGAACTGTTTACACCAATCTTTGCGACCGCACGAATAGCAGGATGGAGCGCGCACAGAATTGAGGAACTTGTCTCAGGCGGAAGGATCATGCGTCCTGCCTACAAGTGTGTTCAGAAGAGAAGACGTTATATAGGTATGGAAGCCCGTGAAAAGGAAGAGGAAGATTTCCGATAATTGATTTTGCCGTATTATTCTCAAAAAATATATTTGCAGCAACCGCGGTGCTTTACAGGTATCGCGGTTGTTTTGTACGCAACAGAAGATTCGTATGATTAAACCTTGAGAAACAAAAAAGAATCTGCAGGATAGAAAACAAAAAAGCATCTGCAAAATGCAGATGCTCTTTGTGGTGGTGACCCTAAGGAGAATCGAACTCCTGATTCCGCCTTGAGAGGGCAGCGTCTTAACCGCTTGACCATAGGGCCGAAAATTTGCGCCTTAAACCGCGCATTTGAAATAATACCATAGGTCGGTTGCTCCCGCAAGACCCAAAGAGAACAAAATGTTAAATTTTGTTAGTAAGACACCCGGACACACCGATTAGATTATGGATATGATAGACTAAAACATACACCTGCAAAGAATATCAGGTGCAATAACTTGACTGAGGTGATTTGAATTAATGGAACAATTTATTCGCATCCGCGGAGCGCGGGAGCACAATTTAAAGAATATAGACCTTGATATTCCACGTGATAAGTTAGTTGTACTGACCGGCCTTTCAGGATCCGGCAAGTCTTCTCTGGCTTTTGACACGATTTATGCCGAAGGACAAAGAAGGTATGTGGAGTCTCTGTCTTCGTACGCCAGACAATTCTTAGGGCAGATGGAGAAGCCGGATGTAGATATGATTGAAGGCTTATCACCGGCCATCGCGATTGACCAGAAGACTACAAGCAAGAACCCGAGATCTACTGTCGGCACAGTTACGGAGATTTATGACTATCTGCGTCTTCTATACGCCAGAGTTGGTATTCCGCACTGTTCCAACTGCGGCAAAGAGATTTCTTCCCAGTCTATTGATCAGATTCTTGATACCCTTCTGTCATATCCCGAAGGCACAAGAATCGTTGTGATGGCACCTGTCGTCAAGGGCCGAAAAGGGGAATACACGAAAGTTTTTGATGATTTCCGGAAAGCCGGATTTGCACGCGTCCGTGTTGACGGTCAGATGTGCGATCTCGACGAGGAGCTTACCCTTGAGAAGAATAAAAAACATACGATCGAGGTTGTTGTTGACCGTATTGTCGTGCGAGAAGATATTCGCTCGCGGCTGAATGATTCCGCAGAGACAACTCTGAAGCTTTCCGACGGCGTTCTGACGGCGCTTGTACAGATACCGGAAGGCGAGAATGAATACGGGGATACTACATATCTTGATTCGGAACTTCTGTTTTCGCAGAAATTCTCCTGTCCTGACTGCGGAATCAGTTTTGAAGAACTGACACCTCGCATGTTCTCGTTCAATAATCCATATGGCGCCTGTACGAATTGCTCGGGGCTGGGATCACATTCCTATGTTGATCCTCTTCTTTGCGTTTCGGATCCCAGGTTATCAATAAATGACGGTGCTGTAAGGGCAGGCGGCTGGAATTTTGACGACGTCAACAGTTGGGGAAGAGCCTTTATGGATGCTCTGTCTCTAAAATACGATTTCTCAATGGATACACCCTGGGAAAAGCTTCCGAATACAATTCAGAAGATAATTATGTACGGCAACGACGGAGAGCTTCTGTCTGTTGACACAACAAACAGTAAGTTTTCACATGGCTCCGCATACCGTTCGGCATGGGAGGGCGTTGTGCCAAGCCTTGAGCGTCGATATCGTGAGACGGGCTCGGAAGACATGAAAGAGTATTACCTGCAATATATGACCGTACACCCGTGCACAGAGTGCCATGGGGCCAGACTGAACAAAGACAGCCTGTCTGTCACTGTCGGAAGCCTCAATATTTTTGAACTGACCTGTCTTAATATTCAAAAATGCAAAAACTATCTGGAATCGCTCACTTTTGAAGACCGGCTGTCCGCCATATCATCTCCGATATTAAAAGAGATAATGGCACGGCTTGGATTTCTTATCGATGTCGGGTTGGAATACATGTCGCTCAATCGTTCAGCGGCTACACTTTCCGGCGGAGAAGCCCAGCGAATACGTCTGGCAACACAGATCGGGTCAGGACTTATGGGTGTGCTGTATATTTTGGATGAACCGTCAATCGGTCTTCACCAGCGCGACAACAGCCGCCTTCTGACAACACTCAAAAGACTCAAAAGCCTGGGCAACACAGTTCTTGTTGTTGAACATGACGAAGAGACGATGCGGGCTGCTGATTATATTGTTGACATGGGTCCCGGGGCCGGTGAGCACGGCGGGTTTATTGTAGGTCTGGGCACTGCGGAGGACCTCGAGAATACAGAGACTTCGATAACCGGGAAGTACTTAAGCGGCGAACGTTTTATTCCGATTCCGCCCGTAAGAAGAAGTCCCGGCAGGTTTTTCCTCACGATAGGCGGGGCCTATGAGAATAACCTGAAAAATGTTGATGTTTCTATTCCACTTGGACTTTTTACCTGTGTTACCGGCGTATCCGGTTCAGGGAAGAGCTCTCTGGTGAACGGCATTATTTTGAAAAAGCTTGCTTCTGCCCTGAACGGTGCAAGGAGGCAGATAGGTTCTTACAAATCAATGGAAGGTCTTGAATATCTTGATAAAGTAATTGCCATTGATCAGTCTCCGATCGGACGTACACCCCGGTCCAATCCTGCAACATATACAGGCTGCTTTGACCTGATCCGCGAGCTGTTTGCCAATACAGTGGATGCCAGGTCAAGAGGATATAAGAACGGCCGGTTCAGTTTTAACGTCCGCGGCGGACGCTGTGAATCCTGCAAAGGCGACGGCGTCAACAAAATTGAAATGCACTTTCTTCCCGATGTCTATGTAACGTGCGATGTCTGCAAAGGATCGCGGTATAACAGGGAGACACTGGAAGTAAAATATAAAGGGAAGAATATTGCTGAAGTTCTCAGTATGACTGTGGAAGAAGCAATGAATTTCTTTGAGAGTATTCCCCGGATCAGGAGAAAAATTGAGACGATCTATGAAGTTGGTTTGGGATATATCCGGCTTGGACAACCGTCGACACAGCTTTCAGGCGGAGAAGCACAAAGAGTGAAGCTGGCAACCGAGCTCTCCAGGACAAGCACAGGTCATACTTTCTATATCCTTGATGAACCGACTACTGGACTTCATATTGCAGATGTTCATAAGTTGGTTGACATTTTGCAGAGACTGACAGAAAATGGTAATACTGTCCTTGTAATCGAACACAATTTAGATGTTATCAAAACAGCTGATTATGTGATTGATCTGGGACCGGAAGGCGGAGATGGGGGCGGATACATCATTGCAAAAGGTACTCCCGAAGAAATTTGCAGCGTACCTGAATCATATACAGGACAATATTTGAAACCTCTACTGGAGAGAGCCGCAGCTCAGCCAATGGAAGAGGAACAACATCGCAGGAAGCAGGCCCGAAAGGTCTCTAAGGAAGCTCTTGAAATATCAACTTCCGCAAAACCGCGAAGAAAGAATGCTTTTAATAGCAAAAAAGGATAATAATACATGACAAAATGTGTAATCTGCAAAAAAAATGTTGCTGTGGTATTCACCACAAGATTTGACAACGGTAAACGTGTCAACGAAGGCCTTTGCCTCAAATGTGCTTATCAGACAGGTATCGGCGGTATAGACGAGATGTTTTCGAAGGCCGGCATCAATGATACTAACATTGATAAGGTGTCGGATCGTCTGAATAAGCTGATGTCAGGTGTTGACGGAAGTCAGCCGGAAGATATATTTAAGCTTCTTCTGGGCTCGGGTGACTTACTTGGGGATGGTTCGGACAGTGGATTTGATTCGGATTCTTCTGATGAGGATACGGACGCACTGCAGCCTCTGTCCAACTTAGGATTCCTACAGATGGGCGGCCAGGCGGATTCAGATGACAACGCGGCATCACGGGATGATCTCGATGAACTTTTTCTTCAGGAGAGCGGACAGGGAAGACCGTTATCCGACGGATTGCCGGATGAGGAGCGTCGTTTGCCCGGAACCCGTTCCGATCCGAAGAGAGGCAGCGGCAAGAAGGAGACCAAACATAAGTTTCTGGATCAGTTTGGTACGAATCTTACACTCAAAGCACGTTTAGGTAAGATTGACCGCATCATCGGCCGTGAAAAGGAACTTGAACGCGTCATTCAGATTTTGAACCGCCGCTCCAAAAATAACCCGGTTATTCTTGGTGCTCCCGGTGTTGGAAAGACGGCTATAGCCGAAGGTCTCGCCGTAAAGATTGCAAACGGAGAAGTTCCGGCCAAACTGCTGGATATGTCTGTGTTTCTTCTTGATATGACAGCCATGGTGGCGGGAACGCAGTTCCGCGGACAGTTCGAAAGCCGCATGAAGGGCGTTGTTGATGATGCCAGAAGAAGTGAAAATGTTATTCTGGTAATTGATGAGCTTCATAATATCATGGGCGCAGGAGATGCTGAAGGTGCCATGAATGCAGCCAATATACTCAAGCCTGCCCTTGCCAAGGGAGAGATCCGTGTTATCGGTTCAACCACACTTGACGAATACCGGCGGTTTATTGAGAAAGATTCCGCGCTTGAACGCAGATTCCAGAAAGTTATTGTTGAAGAACCGTCGATTGAAGACAGCATTGAGATTCTGAAAGGAATCCGGGATTATTACGAGCTTCATCATCATGTATCGTATTCTGACGAAGTTGTTGAGTATGCTGTACGCGCATCTTCCCGGTATATTATGGATCGATTCCTTCCGGATAAAGCGATTGACCTCCTTGACGAGGCCGGATCACGAGCGAATCTTGAAGAGGTTCGTCTGGTTAAGTATAGAAAACTCCTAGAGGATAAGACCGCCGTAGAGACACAGCTTTCTGAGCTTGAAACAAGAATTGAAGAGTCTGCTCCTCAGATAATTGAAGAAGAGGGCTTATATGAACACCAGGCCGAGACTAAGGCCAATCTGCTGCGCATGCAGGAAGAGATCAAGTCTCTTGAGAGCGAACTGGTCCCGACAATTATTACGCAGGAAGATATCGCGAGAATCGTAGAAATGTGGACAGGCATACCTGTTCAGCGTATCACGGAATCTGAATCAGATAAGCTTATCAAGCTTGAAGAACGTCTGCATAAGCGTGTAATCGGTCAGGAAAAAGCTGTAAATGCCCTGTCCCGGGCTATCCGCAGAAACCGGTCCGGATTCGGCAAAAAGCACAAGCCCGCATCCTTTATCTTTGTCGGTCCTACAGGCGTTGGTAAAACGGAGCTTGTTAAAGCGCTTGCCGAGGCAATGTTTGCCAAGGAAGATGCACTTATCCGTATTGATATGTCCGAGTTCATGGAAGCCCACACAGTCAGTAAGATGATCGGTTCTCCTCCGGGATACGTTGGATATGACGACGGCGGGCAGCTGACCGAACGAGTAAGAAGGAAGCCATATTCGGTTGTGCTTTTTGATGAAATCGAAAAGGCCCATCCGGATGTCTTTAATCTTCTCCTGCAGATTCTTGATGACGGACGTCTGACAGACAGCCATGGACGTCTTGTGAATTTTGAAAACACAATTCTCATCATGACGTCAAATGCAGGAACAACTCTGAAGTCAAATGGTTTTGGATTTGGAGCGGAAGGTTATATCGCCCTGGAGAGTCGGGTACAATCTGTCCTTAAGGAGATGTTCAGACCTGAATTCCTGAATCGTATCGATGAGATCGTAGTCTTTCAGGAATTATCCAGAGAAGAAATCCGTCAGATCGTAGATCTGATGCTCAAGGAACTTAAAGATCAGCTCAAGGAAAAGAATGTTGACATTGAAGTGTCCGATGCGGCCAAGAATCAACTGGCTGTTGAAGGATATGACGCCAAGTATGGCGCACGTCCTTTGAGAAAAACGATACAGCGCCGCCTGGAAGATCCGCTTTCCGACATGTTCCTTCTCGGCAAGTTCAAAAATGTGTCTAAGGTATCGGTAGACTATGTTGATGAAAAGTTTGCTTTTGAAAGCACGTTGAGAGAAGAAGTGGAAGAGGAAAAAGAAGAAAACAAAGCAGAATAACATTGTATATGAGCAGGTCAGAACGTTCTTTTTTGAATATAATTGATAAAAGGCTGGTGCGTGAATGAATCATGCATCAGCCTTTTTTATGTGCACCGCAAATGGCAATTAACCTGGCGGTGAAAGTACGTTATGCGGGTATGCAATATCAGGATCGGTAACTTCCGTTGATTTTCACATAGTCATAGGAGAAATCACAGGTCCACATACGGTCACTTGATTCACCCTCATGAAGATCAATAGTTATGAGCACTTCATCTTTTTGAAGAATTTTCTTTGCAGCTTTTTCATCAAAAAGAAGTGCAGCTCCATTAACACAGACGGGGAGTCCTCCGATGGAAATATCTATTTTTTCAGGATTAAAGGCAGCCCCGGAATAGCCGGCGGCGGTGAGTATTCTTCCCCAGTTTGCATCCTCTCCGAAGATCGCTGTTTTGCAAAGAGGTGAACGGCATACTGCAAGTACGATCAGATAAGCGTCTTCAGGCGTTGCAGCGCCGGTTACTTCTACTTCAACAAGCTTTGTAGCTCCTTCGCCGTCCTTTGCGATCATACGGGCCAGATCCGTACTTACCTGCGTCAGGGCGTCATAAAACAACTCGCATTCCTGTGTGCCTTCTTTGATTTCTTCTGTGCCGCTAAGTCCGTTGGCCATTATTAACAAGGTATCGCAGACCGACGTGTCACCATCAACAGAGACGCGGTTAAAAGTTCCGGCAACTGCTTTGCTGAGAAGAGTCTGAAGAAGTGAAGCGCTGATATTTGCATCTGTTGTCATTATACTTATCATGGTAGCCATATTTGGATGAATCATACCGGCGCCTTTTGCCATGCCGGAGAGCGTGATCTTTGCTCCTTTGATATCTATGACCGCCGTCGATTCTTTCGGTACAAGGTCTGTTGTCATGATAGCCTTCATGGCGATGTGCCCGGCTTCCTGTGAATGGGATAAAGATGAGGTCAGAACAGGAATCCCGCTTAATATAGCTTTCATATCGAGACGCTGCCCGATGACGCCAGTCGAGCAGGTTAAAATATCATCAGGAGCGCAGCCAACAGAAGCGGCAACAGCCTCTGCAGCATCTTTAGCGTCCTGCAGACCGATACTTCCGACACATGCGTTTGCGATGCCGGCGTTGATCAGAACTCCCCGGGTCGTTTTCTGTTTGTTAACCAGCGCGATCGTACGCTGGAGCGAGTGCCCTTTTACAACATTTTTAGTATATACACCGGCAATCTGAGCCGGCACATCCGATAGAACCAGCGCAAGATCCGGAGCCTCTGTTTTTCTTAATCCACAGTGAATACCGGCGGCGCGAAAGCCTTTAGGCGAAGTAATGGCAGGCGGCGTTATTTTCATATTGTGCTCCTTAAATCATATTCATTACATTTCGCAATTATTTGTAAACAAGATAAAAAGCGACATGATAACGAGGCGAATTGATTATACACCATTTGGCAATCCGTATATACTTTTTGATGTAATGTAGGGTATAATCAAATCGATTTTTCATTAATAAATAAAGGTAGGTGAGACAAATGTGGACATGTGATGAACTCAAAAAAAGTGCCTGGAAGAATCTTTCGCCCAACTACTGGTGGGCTGTACTTTTAGTTTTTCTTTACACAGCTATTGTGTCGACTGCCAGTTCGATTGTGTCAGGAATAACAAGTATCAGTTCACCAATTATTTCTATAATATTCAGTTCTTCTTCAGTCAGAATTGATTCGAATACATCCTTTTATGAGGCAATGCGCATACTGGGACCGGCATTAATAGCTTCGCTGGTAATCACATCAGTCGCCTGCGTATTTGCCTATGCGGTTGCAATCTTTGTATCTAATCCGCTGTACTGCGGCGTATACCAGTGGTTTATTACAGAGCGTGAACAAAAGCGTATGCATTCAATAACCGATCTTTTTGTTTGTTTCAGGAAGGGCGTATATAAGCACCTGGTATCAGGTATGGCGTGGAGAGTATTGTGGACGTCCCTTTGGAGCTTAGTAGCTATTATCCCTTTGCTTATTCCAACCGCAATTTCTATTCTTTTCGGACTTTACGCCGATAATTATGCAGACAGAGTGAGTGCGAATTTCGGGATAACAAACTCGGCTGCATGGGCCGTAATTATAATCAGTCTGGTATTTTTATATACGGTAGCAGCTTTAATCAGTATTATGATCACTCTCAATCGTTATTATTCATATTTTTATGTTCCATTCATTTTGTTGGATGATCCGGATATCGGCTGCCGCAAGGCGCTCAAAAGAAGCCTTTTGATGTCCAAAGGACAGAAAGCAAAGATGTTTGTTTTGGATCTATCTTTCATCGGCTGGTGGCTTCTCGTATTTCTTTCCTGCGGATTTTTTGCGGTCGCTTTGCAGCCGTACCTGTTTGCAACCTACACAGAGCTTTACTTTTTTAGAAAAAACGAAATGGATGCAGGGTCAGTCGGAAACGCTTCTCAGGAATCAGTTGCGAAGGAATCAATAGAATCGAATTTGTGAAGTCCTGAGATAACATAAGCACGCAAAAACAGTAACTTGAAGATATGATCTGAAGTAACAAATAAAACGGGGGGAAAATTATATGTGGACTTGCGGAGAAATGAAAAGAGAAGGTTGGTCAAAGCTAAAAGGATCCTTTTGGACAGCGGTTCTGGTTACACTGGTTTTTGTGTTTATTACCAGTTTGATTCCGGTACTTCAGAATGCTATTAATGTTATTAAAATGAGACTTCAATATCCCGGTAATCTGTCAGATGTACTGTCAAATTACTTTGATGCTGCATCTGATATAAGAACGGTCAACACAGGCGCTGAGCTCATGATGATTAATATTCTGCAGAGTCTGGTCGGTTTTCTGGCAATAGCCGCAACCTTTTTTCTGGTAAATCCGCTGAGTGTCGGTTACTCGCGCTGGTTTCTGACGAATCGAAGGGAAGAAGGGAACACTGGCCTGCATTTGCTGTTTTCTTCCTTTCAACAGGGATCTTATGTAGGAATTCTTGCCGGAACGGCCTGGATGTCATTGTGGACTATCCTTTGGAGCTGGGTAGCAGGTCTTTGCTTTATTCCTCTTTACGGGGTAATTATAGCGGCAATTTTTACAGCAATTTTCAAACTGGGAACCTATACAGGTATGAGCACATCTCCTGATCCGTACGAATTTATAAATAGCTTTAAGGATATTGCCCCGGGTTTTATTGTAGCAGCCGCTGCGCTTTTTCTGGCCGGACTTATCGGCTATGCTATCATTATGTTAAATCGTAAATATGCATATATATTCACACATTTCATTTTGGCTGAGAATCCTACAATAGGCGCGTCAAATGCTCTTAATCTGAGTAAGCGGATGGCGCAGGGTATCAAGAAAAAACTCTTTGTTCTTGATCTTTCATTTATCGGCTGGTGGCTGCTGTCATCCCTTACCTGTGGTATACTTTCTCTGGGTATATCACCGTATATCCAGGCGACCTACACGGAGGTGTATATCAGCCGGAAGGCTGAACAACATCTCTGACAGGCGTGTTGTTTCCGGTGGTTTTAGTAGTTTTATAGGAACTGCTCTGAATCGATGTTTAAAGGAGATTGTTCTATGTCTGATACGAAAAATTATGATGTCGCAATAATTGGCGCAGGATTAGCCGGCATATTTGCAGGGTATGAGCTGACTAGTAAAAATCCCGAACTTAAAGTAATTATTCTGGAACAGGGGACACCAATAATTGAGAGATCCTGTCCTATTATCAACAAGAAAGTAGACAGCTGCATTAACTGTAAGCCCTGTGCCATCATGCGCGGGTTTGGCGGAGCCGGCGCTTTTTCCGATGGTAAATTCAATTTCACTACACAGTTTGGCGGATGGCTCAATGATTACCTCCCGGACGGCGAAGTAATGGATCTGATAAATTATGTAGACTCCATTAATCAGCTTTTTGGTGCGACCGATGAGTGCTTTTCTACATATACGCCTCAGGCCGACGTTATCCGCCGCAAAGCGATAAGTTACGATCTGCATCTTATGGATGCTAAGTGTAAACATCTCGGTACGGAGCGCAACAGGGAGATCCTTATCAAACAGTCCCTGTGGCTGGACGAACATCTTGATTTGTCCTGCAATACCAGGGTATCTGAGATTTCCCCGATGGACAGCGGACGTTATCATCTTGACACGTCAATAGGCGCAATCGAATGTACATATCTAATTGCTGCCCCGGGACGTTCCGGTGCTGAATGGTTCTCAAAGCAGTGCAGCAAGCTCAAATTACCGCTGATTAATAACCAGGTTGATTTGGGTGTACGGGTAGAGCTGCCTGCAATTGTTTTCAAGGACATCACTGACGCCATGTATGAAGCAAAACTTCTATACAGAACCAAACAGTATAAGGATGTCGTACGCACTTTCTGCATGAATCCATACGGGCATGTTGTTACAGAGAATACAGACGGAATCATTACTGTCAACGGGCACAGCTATACGGATCCGGCGCTTCGCAGTGAAAATACCAATTTTGCTCTCCTGGTCAGCAACAAGTTTACTACTCCGTTTAATGAACCCTACCAGTACGGCAAACGCATTGCCTCGCTTTCCAACATGCTTGGAGGAGGAATCATGGTTCAGCGTTTCGGTGATCTTCTCGACGGACGCCGGACTAATTCACACCGTATGCCGCAGGGCTTTGTAAGACCGACGCTTGAAGCTGTTCCCGGAGATCTGTCACTGGTCCTTCCGAAGCGTCATCTTGACAATATAATCGAGATGATACAAGTTCTTGATAAACTGGCCCCGGGTACGGCTAACCAGGATACGCTTCTTTATGGCGTAGAAGTTAAGTTCTACAGCGCGCGCCTTCGACTTACATCCGAACTTGAGACAACACTGCCGAATTTCTTTGCAATCGGCGATGGCGCAGGCATCACCCGCGGTTTGTCGCAGGCAGGGGCGAGCGGAGTTCAGTCGGCACGTGCCATACTAAGCCGTATTTCACAATAAAGGCTCAATATAAATATACCAATGCAATCCTATATTTACATATCAGCATCATTGTGATAAAATTTATAAGGATTTTAGCCGTAGTCACAGTTTGTGGATCGTCCGACCATATACTTTGCTACAGGAATTAATGGAGGTAAGAAATGGACAAGGAACTGAAAGCACAAATCATCAAAGAATATGGTCTTAAAGAGGGTGACACCGGATCTCCGGAAGTACAGGTCGCTATTTTGACCACACGCATCAACCATCTGACCGAGCATCTCAAGGAACACAAGCATGACCACCATTCCAGAAGAGGACTTCTGATGATGGTTGGACAGAGAAGAGGACTTCTCGATTATCTGGCCCGTATCGATGTAGAACGTTACAGATCAGTAATTGCAAGACTCGGAATCAGAAAGTAAACAGTATGTATTTCAAGAGAGGTGAGCTTCACGGCTCACCTTTTTTTGAATTCATATTGAAAAAAACAAAATTGCCGGAACATAGAGTATAATGTTAGTAGTTTAACTGCAAAAAGTCATTGGACAGGGTCGTAGAGGGTAGATTGATAGATCGTAATGGGACGATACATGAATCTACAAGCTACCGCCCGGAATGACTTCAGTATATTTTCAATTATTCCAGGAGGTACTATTTATGGAAAAAATCTATCAAATGACTCTGGCTGGCCGTCCGCTTATCGTGGAGACCGGCAAACTCGCTCAATTCGCCAATGGATCATGTCTGATCCGTTACGGCGAGACTGTTCTTCTCTCAACAGCTACCGCGTCACTTTCGCCCAGGGATGGAATCGACTTTTTTCCTCTCTCGGTTGATTATGAAGAGAAGCAGTATTCTGTCGGAAGAATTCCCGGCGGATACATCAAGCGTGAAAGCAGACCTTCTGAGAGGGCTATCCTGACATCACGTGTAATCGACCGTCAGATCCGTCCTCTTTTCCCACACGACCTGAGAAATGATGTTGTTGTCAACAACCTTGTTATGTCTGTTGATCAGGACTGCTCTCCGGAGATTGCCGCCATGATCGGCACATCCATTGCCATTGCTATCTCAGATATTCCGTGGAATGGACCTACAGGCGGTATTGTGCTTGGACTGATAGATGACGGTGTCGTTATTAATCCTTCTGAAGAACAGCGTAAAGCAAGCCGGATGTACGTGACTCTTGCCGGTACTATGAAGAAGATCTGCATGATTGAAGCAGGCGCCAGTGAAGTTGAGGATGAGACAATGCTCGCCGCAATTGAGATTGGTCATAAGACGATTCAGGAAATTGTTGAATTCATTTCCGGCATTGTTTCCGAAATCGGAAAGGCTAAATTTGAATACAAATCTTCTGCCGTTCCTACGGATGTTTTCGCAGTTATCAAGGCTTTTGCCTGGGATGACATGAGAGCAGCCGTTCTTTCCGACGACAAGAGTGTGCGTGATTCCCAGGTGGCCGTTCTGACAGAGAAAGTTAAAGCTTATCTTACAGAGACCAACGAGAGCTACCTTCCTTATGTCGGTGAATCAATCTATCTTCTTGAAAAGAAGGTCGTAAGAGACTATCTGTTCCGCGAACATGTTCGTGTTGACGGCCGTCCCCTTGACCAGATCCGTCCATTATCCTGTGATGTGGGACTTCTGCCCCGTGTTCACGGAACCGGTCTTTTCCAGCGCGGACAGACACAGGTTCTTACATCCTGCACGCTCGCGCCGCTCTCGAAGTCACAGACACTCGACGGTATTGACGGTGATGAGACCAAACGTTATATGCACCATTATAATTTCCCGGGTTATTCCGTGGGAGAAGCTAAGTCAAGCCGTTCACCGGGCCGCCGTGAAATCGGTCATGGTGCTCTCGCTGAGAGATCTCTTTTGCCGGTTCTTCCTTCAGAAGAAGAGTTCCCATATGCAATCCGTACTGTATCCGAGATACTGATGTCCAACGGTTCCACATCACAGGGCTCAGTATGCGCAAGCACACTGGCTCTTATGGATGCCGGTGTTCCGATTAAGCGTCCCGTTGCAGGTATTTCTTCCGGTCTTATTGTCAACGAAGAGAATGAGGATGATTTCCTTGTTTTCATGGATATTCAGGGTATTGAGGATTTCTTCGGCGACATGGACTTCAAGGTAGCCGGAACAGAGCTTGGCATCACTTCCATTCAGGTTGACATTAAGGTTGACGGACTTTCCATTGAGATCATTCGTCAGGCCTTTGCAATGACCAAAAAAGGAAGATTACAGATCATCAACGATGTTCTTCTTCCTTGCCTTCCTGCTCCCCGTACAGAGATGTCGAAATATGCGCCCCGCATCATTCAGACACAGGTTCCTATTGACAAGATCCGCGAAGTCATCGGATCCGGCGGAAAGGTCATCAACAAGATTATTGCTGATACCGGAGCGCAGATTGATATTAATGATGACGGCAGAATCTTCATTTCCACGCCTGATGCAGAGAAGGCCCAGCGCGCTCTAGCCATCATCAATGGAATAGTTAACGATCCTGAAGTCGGACAGGTTTTTGACGGTACAGTAACCCGTCTGATGGCATTTGGTGCCTTCATCGAGTTCCTTCCCGGCAAAGAGGGTCTGGTACATATTTCCAAGATGTCATGGAATCGTGTCGACAAGGTAGAAGATGTTGTTAAAGAAGGCGATAAAGTCAAAGTCAAGGTTCTTGAAGTTGACAGCCAGGGAAGAATCAATCTTTCCATGAGAGACGCTACCGAGAAGCCGGAAGGGTTTGTAGAGACCTCTGAACCTCCTCGCCGTCCGATGGGAGACCGTCCAATGGGTGATCGTCCCAACCGCGAACGCAGAGACAGCTTTGGCGGACATGGTGACCGTCCTGACCGCGGACCCCGCCCTGAAGGCGGCGGACGTCCTGATCGTGGGCCCCGTCCTGAAGGACATGGCGACCGTCCTGACCGCGGACCCCGTCCCGAAGGCGGAAGCAGCAGAGGCGGCCCTATTGGCGGACGTCCTGAGCGAGAGAAGAGAGATTCTTTTGAATCCAGCAAAGAGCCAGTGACGCCTGCGGAAGATGATGCAGCACGTCCCGGTTCAAGATCAAGAGAGTTTTAATTGACTGATTTCATATTATAACGGAAGACTCCCGGCTGCTTGATTTTGCATAAATGCAAAGAAAAGGGCGGCCGGGAGTTTTTGTATCTGAATATAGATGCAGAAATATACTTTCCGTAAAAAAATCGTTACCCGACAAAAAGAGTCCGTACGGTGCCCTGCAAAAGCAGATACACCAAACGGACTTTTTATGCGAAACGAAAATTAAAATCGAAAATCCTTTTCAGTTATTTCGCGGCCATGGACTTGCGGTATTGTTCGCTCTCCCAGTTGCTTATGAATTGTTTTCCGGCTTCATTCATTGTATTTACATTATAACCGGCCGACTTGATAGTTTTCGTTATGAAAAGGATAGCACACAGCGTCTCTTCAATTGTCTGGGCTTCATTTTGGCTGCACTGATACAGTATTTCACCTGTCTGACGGAATATCACGGCCTTGGCGGCCAGTGCTTCCGTATTTTGAGTTAACGTCCCGGTTTCTACAACATCCATCTGGCCTGCAAGGAAAACTAACTGGTCAGGATACAGAGCCTGGACCGTAAAGAGATCCAAGTCCCACACAGTATCAAGAAGACGTGCTTTCAGCCAGGAAGTAGCTGACTGCCACTTTGAGGCCGATTCATCCCCTGGAGCCGCAGTTACAGATATAGACGGCCAGTCCTTTTCGCTGACACCGAAGAACGAAGCTGCTGCGGTGTTGACTCTTTCGTGCAGCAAAAGACATGTATCGGCATCATCCGCTGTTGCAATCAAGCCGTGATTTTGCATGAATACCACAGAGGGCTGCATTCCGGAAGAATCGGCTGCCTTTTTACGCGCTGCATCAATTTCGAAGGTAAGCTGGGCGCCTGGATTGATATAGGGTACAAAAGCAAAGGTCTCATTCAGATCGGACATAATTCGTGAGGCTAGTTCTGGCCCCTCCGAGGCACATGTCACAAGATTGGCATAAACCGGATGCGTATGGAGGACATAGGTGCTGAGAAGGGAATGAAAGCCGGCCTCCACAGAAGGCCGAAGGACAGGAAGACCCTCTACCGGCACAGCAGCTTCTTTAGTCTGAGCGGAACCGGCTTTTTCGATATCCGGAAGAGTGGTGGGATCCGTCTGCCTGTAGAAGGACTGCAGTTTGGAGTAATCTAAAACGGCATAGGCGTTATCAGGCGCAATCTGATCAAGACGGAATCCTGATGCCTTGATTGCCATCAACTGATCATCGAGTTTGCAGGATGTGTTGCCGCCGCCGCCCTGGACGTAATCCGAACGACTGCCTGCTGTACGGGACATGCGTGTAAAGTCTGCCAAACGCTCTTCAAAAAGAGCGAGAAATGTGTTTCTATCATCAGCCATAGGAAATACCTCCAAAAATCTGTTGGGTCACGATTGATCAGTTAGCATCTTGCTTGTATAGCTGCATGGCAGCATCACGATACGATACGATACGATCCTGCAAAGAGGGGAGCGCCGCCTCAGTCTGGCTGGAAAACATTCCCTTTGCGAGTTGTTCGGACGCCAGTCGCTCATGGCCGATCAAAGCCCAGGCAGCGTCGTAGAGATTGGAAAACATCGGATCCCTCATGGCGTCGCATATGAAAGCCTGACGCGGCTGGTTAATATCTTCACCGCTGATCTGGAAAAGCTCATACTTGTCGCAAAGACTGCGCAGACGAATCAGTTGCTCACGTGTATTGCGCGAAGGCATATACGTTACGGCATTAAAACCATTTTCCTTGATAATCTGAAACAGTTCCTCCAGATAACAGTCTTCAAAAGTCTGGGCCTTTTTGTCTCCTGTAACTGAACTTGTGATATCCCCGAGATAAGGATAGGCAAGTACAATTCCGTGCATTCTTGTAAAGGCTGCGATCTCGGCGATCGGTGGGCATTCATCAATGGCAGGAAGATAGAATTTCTCAACCATATCACTTTTAAGAAGTCCCAGAAGATCATAGGCCTGATGAGGATTCTTTGGATCCGTGAGCATCGCCGTCATTTTTTCGGAGACACTTAGATTCAAAGGACCTGAAAGGAAATCAATCAGTTTACTGTCGGTGCCAAACTGCCTGATCAATTTTAGGGCAACAGCAAAAAGCAGATGCCGTTCTGTGACACTTCCTCCAATTGCTGACGACGATAAGGGGAGAACATCAAGATCGTAATCGATCGAAAGGCCGGAAGGCGCCAGAAGTTGATTCAAACGAACTGTCATGTCACGATTTCGAAGCCCGCGAGCCTTGGAAGCCGGCTTGAAAAATCTTTCAAGGGCTTTAATCTGGCTGTGAGGAACTCCGTGAAACGCTACATATGCAATTGTTTCCTGGTCAGGATTGTTGATCCGTCTGCCGGCTAAAGGAGTTGCTGCAAAGGACGCTCTGCATTCAGCGCCTATTGTGGTGGGAAGGCCGATAATCTGGCCGGCTGTTGTGAATTCAATGGCTCCCGATATGGAGTCATGATCCATAATTCCAGCCGTTGAAAGACCTGCCATATAGGACATCCAGACTGCTTTAGAGGGAGAATAGGGAGAAAATGAATACTGTGTATGAATATGATTATTGACATCACGACCGAAAGCCGGACGAGGGATTAATCCCTCGTCCAGCTTTTCAGTAAGCTGCTTCAATGCATCAAGCCGATCAATCATTTCGGGACTGTTGAGCTGAGTAATTAAATCCTGAACGTTTTCTTGACTCATAGCATAACCTTTCTTGCTTTATCCGTTTGTCTTTATCAGACGCCCAGCTTGTTGCGGCGGATCATCTCAATGTTGGAGAAACTCTTGTCGGCAACATATCCCTGGATCGGCTGGATTTTCTGGTGGAACATATCGATAAACCAGCTTGTCTGCGGGAAGAAGGAGTCCTCAAGCTCATAGGCCGGAGTAATCCAGTTGCGGGAACCTAGAACAGCTACCGGTGCATCGAGGTCGTCGAAACAGTAGTCGCCGATATTTCTGGCAAGTTCACTTAAGTAAGAACCACGATCGCAGGCGTCGCCGGCTACAATGATTTTACCGGTCTTTTTGACGGACTCGATTACCTTGTCATAATTGAAGGGAACCATGGAACGCGCGTCAATTACTTCAACAGAAATGCCGTATTTCTCTTCGAAGATTTTTGCGGCTTCCAGGGCACGGTACAGGGTTGCGCCGATTGTAAGAATTGTGAGATCCTTACCTGTTTTCTTGATGTCAGGCTCGCCGATGGCGATCTCATAGCTTTCCGTCGGGACGCCTTCGGTGTGGAACTGCTCTGCGATGTCGTAAATTCGCTGGCTTTCAAAAAAGATAACAGGATCAGTGCCATTAAGGGCTGCTGTCAGCAGGCCTTTACAGTCATAAGGAGTAACAGGGAAGACAACCTTGAGACCGGGAACCTGTGTGCAAAGTGATGTCCAGTCCTGTGAATGCTGCGCGCCGTATTTGGATCCGACGGATACGCGAAGTACGACAGGCATCTTCAGGATACCGGCAGACATTGCCTGCCACTTGGGAAGCTGGTTCAAGACTTCATCTCCGGCACAACCGAGGAAGTCAGCGTACATGAGTTCAACGAGTGCACGTCCGCCGCTCATGGCATAACCAACGGCTGTTCCGACAATGGATGCTTCCGCGATAGGAGAGTTAAACATACGGTGATAAGGAACGGATTCAGAAAGTCCGCGATATACGGCAAAGGCACCGCCCCAGTCACGATTCTCTTCGCCATATGCGATAAGCGTGGGATCCTCATAGAATTTGTCAATAATGGCCTCGAAAAGTGCATCGCGAAGCTGGAAAGCCTTATTCTTGGAAACAGGCTTGCCATTCTCGTCGTAGGCAAAACGCACTTTTTTAGCGATCTGCTGTACGCGGACAATATCTTCTTTCTTCATGTTCATCTCTGCAGGACGGTCTTCCATTTTTGGCATATGAAGATTGGAGAACATAATCTTTTCAATGGCATCCGGAGTCTTTGCGAGACTCATACGGGGAGAGAGTTCCGGATTGATGGCCAGACGGACTGCATCTGTTATGGTGCGGATTACAAATTCGTCAGCTGCGTCAAATTCTTCTGATGATGCAAGACCTGCAAGAATCATATCTGCCTTAAAGGCTGCGATGGAATCCTGGGCCATCCATGCTTCTTTTTCTTCCTGTGTACGGTAAGAATCGGCATCGGAAGGAGAATGACCGGAATAGCGATAGGTGAGTGTATCAAGAAGTACCGGACCTTTTTTCTCTTTAAGGATCTGGATTTTTCTTTCCATAGCGTCAATGACAGCCAAAGGATTGTATCCGTCAACACGCTCGGCATGCATCTGCTCAGGATTAATGCCTGCACCAATACGGGCGAGGAAATCGTAACCCATTGTCTCGCCGCGGGTCTGCCCGCCCATTGCATACTGGTTATCCATAACATTGAAAAGAATAGGCAGACCGCCCTGCATGTCGTTTTCCCAAAGTGTTCGGTACTGGTCCATAGCGGAGAATACCATACCTTCCCAAACAGGGCCGCGGGCCATGGAACCGTCTCCGATATTACAGACTACGATACCGGGTTTCCTGTTGACTTTTTTGTAGAGTGCCGCTCCTGTTGAGATAGTGGCAGAACCTCCAACGATTGCATTGTTGGGATAGATGCCGAAAGGCAGGAAGAAGGCATGCATGGATCCGCCGAGTCCTTTGTGGAAACCGGTCTCTTTGGCAAAGATCTCTGCCAGTGCACCGTAAACAAGGAAGTCTATTGCGAGTTCCTTGACAGTGCGTCCTTTTCCTTCGTTTGCTTTTTCAATAACTTTCCAGGTAGCGCCGCCCAGGAAGTTCTCCATAATATCCAGCAATTCTTTATCGCTGAGTTTGTTGATGGAAGACAATCCTTTAGCCAGAATTTCTCCGTGGCTTCTGTGTGAACCGAAGATGAAGTCGTCTGTCGTCAGATGATAAGCCTGCCCAACGGAAGAAGCTTCCTGTCCCATAGAAAGATGCGCAGGACCCGGATTATTATAATCAAGTCCGTTATATGCATTTGTCGTCTTTACAGAATAAAGCATTGTCTCAAATTCGCGGATCATACGCATGTCGCGATAAATGCGCATGAGTTCTTCCTTGCTGAATTTGTCAGCCACTTCTCCGGGCTTCTTCTGATACTGGTTGACCGGGATATCCTCAAATTTGATCCAACTTGGCTTTCTTACGTCTTCCGGCTTGATGAACAGTTGTTTTGTCATGGTATTACCTCCGTTTTTTCTGCAGTCAGGCTTACTGGCCGCCGCAGATTTATGAATAAAATGTAAGCAGATGTCATCAGTTTTATCAGATGTTATCAGTTGTGATGGAAAATTGCTTCACGAATAATTTCGCTGACAGTCGGGTGAGGGAAGATTATTTCTTTTATATCTTCAATACGCATTTCGGATTCGATCATCATTCCGGCTGATACAATTATCTCAGAAGCATAAGTTCCCAGAAGATGACAACCAAGCAGACGCTGACGGTCCGGATCAATCAAAATTTTGATAATGCCGTCGCCGCCTTCATTTTCAGCCATATAGCGACCGCTGAAATTCATAGGAAGGACTGTCTTTTCATACTTGATTCCCTTTTCGATGCAGGACTCTTCGGTTTCCCCGACAAAAGCCATCTCCGGATTGGTATAAAGTACGGAAGGCATCGCCTGATAGCGCATGTTGTCCTTCTTGCCCAAAATGGTATTAACAGCCACTTCGGCTTCGCGGTAAGCGGCATGCGCGAGCATCCAGACTCCGTTGACGTCGCCTACGGCATATACACCCGGTACGTTGGTACGGCCCTGCGCATCTGTTACAATGCGGCCGCGTTCTACCAGAACACCTATTTTTTCCAGACCAAAGCCCTGTGAAACAGCGCGGCGGCCAATGGAAAGAAGAGTCTTTGTGGCAGCTGCATTCTGTGTCTGTCCGTCTGCTGTTGTATAAGTGACCTGGCCACTACCTACAGCGGTAACTTTGCAGTTAAGGTTGAAAGTAATGCCCTTCTTGGCGAAGTTCTTCTGAAGGAGAGTGGAGAGTTCACGATCGGCAGGACCTGCTATATGGTCAAGCATCTCGATAACAGTTACTTTGCTTCCAACTGTGTTGAAGTAACTGGCCATTTCAAGACCGATAACTCCACCGCCGACAACAACCAGCGACTCCGGAATTGTCGTAAGATCAAGAATCTCACGGTTCGTCATGACGGTCCCGTCGGAAATACCTTCTTTTACACCCGGGATCGGCGGAACAACGGCTTCTGAACCTGTTGCTATGACAAGGTTTTTGGCTTCATATACTTCATCGCCGACAGCGACAGAGATAATGCCGTTTTCGCGGCCGAGAATGACTCCAAGACCTTCTTTAATAGTTACTTTGTTGTTCTTCAGCGTGTATTTAATGCCGCTTACCAGATTCTTAACAACCTTATTTTTGCGGCTTATTACTGCTTCCTGATCAATTTTAGCATTCTCGGATGTCACACCGTATTTCTCACCGTGACAGGCGTGATCATAAATCTTTGCGCTGTTGAGAAGTGTCTTTGACGGTACACAGCCTTCGTTGAGGCAAACGCCGCCGATTTTGTTCTTCTCGACAAGAAGAACAGAAAGTCCGGCGCCTCCTGCTCGTTCAGCAGCCATATAACCGCCCGGGCCACCGCCCAATACAAGTAAATCGTACATGTTTTGTCCTCCTTTATTGCATCAGCAGCAGTGAAAAATTCTCCAGAGCCTTTACTAGTTCCTTAAGGAATTTGGCGGCGGGAGCACCATCAAGTGCGCGATGATCGAATGTAAGCGAAAGACCCATGGCAGGATAGCCCTTAAGCTCGCCATTTACTTCGCGAACTCTTGTGGTAATCGTATCAACACCCAGAATACATGTCTGAGGAGGATTGATTACAGGAGTAAAGGACTCAATTCCCATTGTTCCCAGATTTGTTACAGTGAAGGTTCCCCCGCGTAAAGCATCCGGATTGATTGCACCTGTTTTGCATGCATTAATGGCGGCCTTTGCCTCTACCGAAAGAGTTGAAAGCGACATAAGATCAGTATTGAATACAGTTGGGACCATTAGTCCGCGAGGTGTATCTACAGCAACGCCCATATGGACATGGTTGAAATAAGTCATCTTCTCTTCGTCGTAATGTGCATTACAGGCAGGATGGTGGAGAAGGACTCTTGATGCGGCATATAGAATGATGTCATTAATGGTGGGAACATTCTCAGCAAGCGTGAAGCCCTGCTCGGCTTTGAGTCCGGCTTCACCGGCTTTTTTGAATTTAGAACGCAGTGCGAGAACATCGCTTGCGTCAAAAGTTGTATTGAGAGTCAGCTGAGCCATCTGTGAAAGAGAAGCCTGCATGGAGCGGGCAATGACCTTGCGGATATTGCTGTGTTTCTCTGTATAGCTTTCCGGACCGGAAACAGCTGGAGAAGATGCTGCGGGAAGTGAAGGAGAGGCAGTTTCAGCAGAGACAATTCCTTTTTCAATATCAGCTACGCTGACACGGCCTCCAATACCTGTTCCGGTTAACTGCGCATCATATCCCTTGCCTGCAGCAGAAGTCGCAAGCTTACCGGATGCAATCAGTTCAAGTACATCGCGCTCAATAACACGTCCGTTCGGACCGGAACTTAAGGCAAAACGCAGATCTGCGCCGGCCTTTTCAGCAAGATTTCTAGCGCGGGGACTGATTGCGCCGGGTAAATCACCGGCCGGGGCTGCAACTGTTTCTGCAGATCCTTTTGCAGGTTCATCTGATACAGGTGAAGGTACGGAAGGCGAGACTTCCGGTGCTGCTGCTGCGGTTTCTGCGCCGTTGGGATTGAATTCGGCAAATGATTCGCCGGGTTCACCGATTACACAGACGTTCATGAGACAGGGAACATCGTCGCCCTCTGCAAAAAAGACTGCAAGAAGAGTACCGTCTACTTTGGACGCTTCGTCAAAAGTAGCTTTGTCGGTCTCGTAGGTGAAAAGCAGATCGCCTGCCTTTACAACATCCCCTGCCTGTTTGTGCCATTTGCCGATGATGCAGCTTTCAACTGATTGTCCTTGTCTGGGCATGATTACTGGTGTTGCCATGTGAAGTCCTCCTTATTTGAGCATGTTCTGGCCGCCGGTTACCGGGATTGCCTGGCCTGTTTCGTAGAGCTGTTCTACACAATACATAATGGCTCTTGTAACGTCAGTAGGGGAGCACCCTCTGCGCATGGGAACCTTGCCTACATAAAAATCATAGACTTCCTGAACTGTCTTTGCGCCGGGAACTTTACCAGTATTTAGATACTGGACGAAAAGTCCCTTTTCAGGATCGCTCCACAACGGACCTTCGTAAAAGTTGCCGGGGCAGACCGCATTAACTTTGACACGATCTTCCACAAGTTCTTTAGCAAAACTCTGGACGAGGCCAATACCTCCGAATTTGCCGCCTGCATAGGCGAAGTTCTTATTTGAACCTTCAAGTCCGGACTTTGAATTCACCTGTACGATGTCGGATGTATAGGAAGGATTATAACGAGCCTGAATCTTCATTGGGCGTGAGCCATACTTAGTAACAAGAAAGAAGGCTGTATAATTGATTTTGGTGACAAACTCGAAATGCTGCAGAGACATTTCCTCTAAACCGCCGGCACGAAGTACTCCGGCGTTGCTGACAAGAAGATCGAGACCTCCGAACTTCAGGACAATATTTTCCATGAGTGCCTGAACGGATGCTTCCTGCCCGACATCAACGGCCAGTGCTGTTGATGTGCCGGAACCATATTCTTCATTAAGGGATGCAGCAACAATTTCTGCCTGGGGCAAGTTTAAGTCTGCAATAACCACGTGTGCGCCGGCTGCCGCCAGTTCACGTGCAATACCTTCACCGAATCCCTGCGCACCGCCGGTGACAAGGGAAACCTTGCCGCGAAGACGTGTGTTGGAAGCTTTCGTCCCGGATACTGTAAGAGTAAAAGATCCAAGTCCCGGAATGATAAGCTTTTTGATTTCATGATCCGGCGTAAGAATCTCCTGCAAACGAGTGATCAAAGCCTGCAGACTCGATACATCAGTCATATCAACCAGCCGCGCATCCTGGGCTGATGATGCATAGCCGGAACCGGCTGTCTCATCTTCGGCATGAAAATTTACGAGCGGGAAAAATTCTTTATGTGATAGAGAGCGGATCACCGGGGCTACTGCAGCCGCTGCACTGATCTGGCCTCCGTCCTGTTCAATCCATTTCAACATATTGATACACCTTTCATACTGTGCTGTTTCTTTTGCCAAAAAGCGGCCGGGCAGTAAGCTATCTCTGCCCGGACCCCTCAAATGATTATCTGTTAAATTGATGTGGCATGTGCAAGAAGGAATTTCTCTGCTTCGAGATTCCAAAGTCCATTGTTTGCTTCTACGATTTCGGCCAGTTTTTTGAATGTCGGATCTGATTCTCCGAGGGCTTTGAAATCACTTAGTGCTGTCAGAGGCATATTGATCTGAGTATAAATGAGCTTTTTGCCGCCGGGAATCTTAGGAAGATTAAGCGTTGTCTCGATAACACTGTTGATACCGCCGACATGCGTTACCATTGCCGAGGGATTAATAAGTCCCTTGGTCATCATATCAAGCGCTTCGATGAGATCGTCTGTATTTCCACCGCTGTTGCCGGCAACATGTGAGGCATTATAGTGAACATTGTAGAAATTAAACGAAGCGGAGAAAGCTGGATTAGTCGGACCTGCAAAAAAGTTCAGGCATCCGTCATAAGCCAGGATCTTATCGGCCTGTTCAACAACAGGGGCTACCGGTGCATATACATATACATCATTGAATCCTTTGCTGTCTTCAGTAAGTGAAATAAGATAAGCGGGAACATCTTCAACGCCGGTTGTGTTGACGTACATCAGTTTGACGCCGTTTTTGGCTGCTTCTTCCACGGTATAGATGGATGCGGCACGGGCAAGGCGGGCGTCATCAATATCGGTGACGACAAGGAGGGAAGGACGACGCGGATTATGAATGGCATAATCTATTGCACCAAGACCCATGGGGCCGACGCCTGCAAGAAGAGCCATGCTGCCGCCTTCGACGATTCCCATATTATGAACATAACTTCCAGCTACAGTGTGGTAATTGACATGATATCCACCGACAATACAGGACATTGGTTCGGATAAAGAACCGAAATAAAATGCGTCTCCGTAATAATGAAGAAGACATCCGCGGCTCATAACAATTTCCGGGATTACGATGTAGGTGGCGGCGCCGCCAATGTTATGAAAAGAATAACCCGGTGCAGCATATACGTTGGAAGGGTCATTAATAGCAGGCTGAATGCTGAAACGGTCGCCGGCTTTGAACTGATCAGCCCACTTGCTTCCGACTTCAACGATTTCGCCGCAGAACTCATGACCAATAATGACTGGATTTTCTGATATATCATCAGGAACACGCTTGTGCTCAGATCCCTGCATTGCGGCTTTGTACGATGACATACAAATACTATCTGAAATAATCTTGGCAAGAATCTCGCCGGGACCGATTTCCGGTAATTCGAATGTCTCGAGTCTCAGGTCTTGCTTTCCGTACAGTCTTACTGCTGTAGTCTTCATAGGCATATCCTCCTTCAGGGTTTTGTGCCAGAGGCCTGGCAGATTTTGGATAAAACCGGCTGCTGCTTTCGAGTAACCGGAAACATCATTGATTTCCTGTGTCAAATTATAGCATTCATAATGTTATTTGTGAACACCGAAATGTGAATTATTTTCATTATATTTTCATGGAATATTTTTGAAAAAAGAAGAATATTTACAAAAATCATTGTAATAAGGCATTAATTATATTATATTCATTGTAAATTGTGTGAAAATAACATATTTTATCACATGATTGAAATTGGAATACGGCTGTGATATCATCGAAATGTTACAAATTAACATTCGAAATATATCAATGATAAATTGGAGGCTTTTATGCCAACAGATAGGCGAGATGCGATAAATCAATACATTCAATCACGCGGTGAAGTGCGGCTTACGGAACTTGAAGAGAGATATCCGAGTGTCTCAACCATGACACTTCGCAGAGACCTTGAGACGCTCGAGCGTCAGGGTATGATTATCCGTGTTCGCGGAGGCGCCAAATCTCTCGCTCATTTGTCAATGATCAAAGAAGCTGCCTATACGCAGCGGCAGGCAGAGAATACGAGCGCCAAACTCTCCATAGCTGACAAAGCTGCGGCGCTTGTTGAGCCGGGACGTTCTCTTTATATTGATTCCGGTACAACCTGCATGTGTTTTGCGCAGCGTCTGACTGATCAAAACCTTTTTGTTCTTACACCCGCGCCGAACATAGCGATTGAATTGGCAAAACACCAGAATATTAAGATTAATATGACGGGCGGACAGCTTAATCGTGATACACTCACACTGTCAGGCTTTAATGCGAATGAGTATGTTAAGAGCCTGAACATCGACCTGGCCTTTATTGCTGCAAGTGCTTTTTCGCTTAACAGCGGATTCTCCTGCGGAGATTATTATGAAGCGGAACTGAAGCGCCTGATTATTCGTAAAGCACAGCGGGTTATTCTTTTGATGGATTCAACCAAAATAAACAGCGGGCTTCCGCATACTTTTGCAAGGCTTAACAATATTCACACCTGGATAACGGATGGACCTCTTCCTGAGGATATCCAAAAGGCTGCCAGACAAGCACATGTAACTTTACTGTAGGAGGATTTCACATATGCCGCGTGCAATGATTGTAAAAAGCGAGACACATAATCCCTGGATGAATCTGGCTCTTGAAGAATTTCTCATGCAAAAGCTGGCTGCTTCAGTTTCGGGCAATCATGATTTGAAGGCCATTCTTTACCTTTGGCAAAACCAGGACACTGTTGTTATCGGCCGCAACCAGAACGCATGGGCTGAATGTAAGACAGCTCAACTTGAGTCGGAGGGGGGCAAACTTGCCCGGCGCACCACAGGCGGAGGCGCAGTATTCCATGATCTGGGGAACCTCAATTTTTCACTTCTTCTGCCGGAGACAGATTTTCTTCTGGACCGTAATTTTCAGATGATTGTAGACACAGTCCGTCAGGAAGGCATAGATGCGGTGCGTTCCGGACGCAATGATATTTTGGTTGACGGCCTTAAGTTTTCCGGGAATGCATTTGCCGTTAAACGCGGGGTTGGCCTGCACCACGGGACGCTTTTAGTTCATTCCGCATTTGAGCGTGTAGGAAGATATCTTACGGTCGCGCCTTCAAAGCTTGCAGCTAAGGGCGTAGCGTCAGTCCGGTCGCGCATCACAAATCTTCAGGTTATCAGACCCGATATCACAGTGGAATTATTATCAAAAGCGATGGAGAAGTCCTTTATCAGCGATTTTTGCACTCCGGATAAGAGTATGAAATCCGAAAAGCCTTTTCGGATCGAAAGATATACAGACTCCGACTTCGCTTCAGAACCGGAACTGAACGTATTGTTTGAGAAATTTGCATCGTGGGAATGGCGTTTTGGACAAAGTATTCAATTCGGCACACAGATTGAGCACAAATTTGACTGGGGCCATATTCAGATTGGCCTTGATGTTCATCAGGGAATTGTAAGCTCCGCGCAGATATATTCCGACGCACTGGACTGCGATTTTATTGAGCCGCTTATAAGCTGCCTGAAAGGTATTCGTTTCCAGTCTGATATCCTTGCCGACAGGATCATTGAGAGCTCACCCAAAGGCGACATGTTCGGTGTCTCGAGACTTCATATGGCTGAAGATATTGCGGGCCTTCTGCGTAAACAGGGCTGGTGATTTTTAGGTTTACAGGGAAGTCCCGTCATATTTTTTTGCAGGGATTCGAATTTCCACTTCGGTTCCGTTTTCTTCAGAACTTCGATACGTTAAGCCAAAGGCAGTACTGTAATAAAGCTGCAGGCGTTTGTGCGTATTATATATACCTATGTTGCTTCCGTTATTACTTCCATTCGTGCTGTCACTTTTGCCGCTCAGGATTATCTGCATTTTATCCGGCGGTATTCCGACGCCGTCATCGGAGACGATAAACACGATCGTGTCGTCCTGGGACCATCCGGTGATAACAATATTACCCTCTTTTGATTCCTTGCCGAAGATGCCGTGCTGTATAGAATTTTCAACGATCGGCTGCAGAACAAATTTGGGTATTTCATAATCCAGAAGATCGTCAGGCACATCGATAAAAAAGTGAATTTTATCTTTGTACCGCATGTTTTGAAGCTGTACATAAAGGGAGACGTGAGACAATTCTTCGCCGATGCTGACGATAATATTACCCTTGCCCAAAGTAAGTTTATAGAACTTCGACAAGGCCTGGACAGCGTCGGAGACTTCTTCGCTTTTTCCGCTTTTTGAAAGCCAGTTAATCATATCCAATGTATTGTAGAGAAAGTGAGGGTTGATCTGAGACTGCAGAGCCTTGAATTCTGCAATTCTAATGTCATCGGCGGCCTTTACTTCTTTATCCATCAGGTTAGTTATCTCGCTGGACATAGAATTATACGTATCAATAAGATCTCCGATTTCATCGTGTTCAAGCTTTCTGGCAAGTGGTTTAGGTTTGCCGCCTTCTTCAAGCTTCATCTGTTTTATTACTGACGAAATACGCCTTGCGATTGAATTGGACAGTTTCACCGAAATATAGTAGGCAATTCCAAGGAAGAAAAAGTAGAGAACACCAAAAAGCCAGAGAATATTGCGGTTCTGGCTGAGAACACTGTCAACCGGAATAACGGATACCATATACCAATCGGTTCCGCTGACTTCTTTATAACCTATGTATGCTTTTTGCGAGGCGTAGGTCCGGGTTACAAATTGTGTGGAATCAGGAATCGCCTGTTTGACAAAATCATAGCGCATAAAATATTTGCCGGCCAGATTTGAATTGGATGAAGAAAGAAAGGTATTTCTTGCATTAACCAGGTATGTGGCGCTCCCGGTAATGGAAATATTCTTCTTAAGTATGGAGTCGATGTTACTTTTAGAAAAATAGACAACCACGTACGCCGCTGTGGTCGCGGTATTGTTGGAATAGTTGATTCTTCTGGCAATGGCAAATTCACCGGATTCACGAGCTTCGGTATGTGTAAGATACAGACTTGGACATACTATCATCCTGTCATTGGTACTGCTGAAAATACCGTGCCAGTAGGAACCCTCTATTTCGGTAGTAGACCGAAATATATCATAGGATGAAAACTCGGTATTGGTATAAAGACTCTCAAAAGGTTCATCCAGATAAATTTTTATATCAGTTATATTCAGATCGTCAATTAAAGCGCTTGATGCATTAAGAAAGGTAAGCGTATCATTAATAAAATTCTGATTGGAAGATAAATTATCCGTCAGCGTATCGCTGTCATACTGCAGCATATTGGTAAAAAACGAATCATTGATAATTGTTTTTGAGGCATTGTCAACCTGAGCTATTGAGCTTTCTATACTGCTTACGGTCTGCCTCGAAAGAGTCTGCTCAGAATGTATGGTATTTGAAAGAACAACGCCTGATAACTGATCGTATATGAGAAGAGCCACAACAAGAGTGGGAACCAGAACTAGGATAAAGTGAGAAAGCATGAGTTTATACTGCAGCTTCAAATCATACGAATAATAATTAACTACTTTTCTATACATCTTTATCATTTTGTGTTTTGCTCCCGGTACTCTGACGGAGAAAGGCCTGCCATCTTTTTAAATGTTTTTCCAAAATAATTTCCGTCACTATATCCGACTTTTGATGAAATGTCAGTTATTTTATAACGGTGGTCAAGAAGAAGAATCTTTGCTCTTTCAATACGGTAATCCGTCAAAAACTGATTCAGTGTTTTTCCCGTCTCATTCTTAAAAATGGTACAAACATAAGAGGTAGAAAGAAAAACATGTTCACTGATGTCCTTCACTGACAGATTCTCATTCTGGAAATTCTGACTGATAAACGCCTTGATTTTAAATATAATGGAATTCTCCTGGACATTTGTTTCCATGGAATAGAAGAGGAGGTTCACTTTTTCAATTAACAGATTATGCAGAATAGTAAGAGTTCCGCTCTTCGAAATAAAGTCGAGAATCGTATCTGAATGACCATCCATCTCAGAAAGATAGATTTGCATATGTGAAGCTGTACTATAGACTTCCATGAATAATTTATAGTAGAAATCCTTCACGTAATTGACGAGCGCGCCCTGGTTGTTGACTAATTTGGAGTAGAGCAATTGCGCAATATGAAGACATTCCGTTTTGTTCCTTGAAGAAAGAGCTTCATGAAAATTCAAAATGATGTCCTGTGAAATCTGCGGTGCATCCCTGTTTTCTTTTTCGTGTTCCAAAATACTATTATATTCATAAAAGAAAGAGCTCTGCATCAAAAGCACTGCTGAACTATATGATTCACATACTCTGTCAACGCCGGAAACTGTTTTGCCGATTCCAATATAGAAATCACAGAATGTCGAGACAGTTGCTGCAATCTTCTTAAAAATTTTCGACAAAATTGTATGCACAGCTTTATCAGGGGAGAAGAGGTGGCATATCAGATATTCATCCTGCTTGACCGCCCATAAATTCTGTATATGGATGGGCTCGAGCTGCGTCTGAATCGTGTCAAGGATTGCGCCCTGATCCAGACTTTTGACAGAAGAGATTCCATCGATAAATTTGATGATCACCGTCGTAAAGGATGTTGATGCTTTGATCGGCATGTTAAGTTCAGCAAACTGCATTTCCATGACAGATGTATTTCCGGAGTTCGGATATATGATTTCCAGGGCGAGTCTGGTTGCGGCTTCACGAATCTGACGGTTTGCGGAGACTTTGTTCTGCTGCAGTACGGCATCGGCTGCAATCGCTTCTTTGACAGCATCTTCGACTTCTTTGGGAAGAATAGGCTTTTCAACATAACTAATCGCTTTCAGGCGGATAGCCGCCTTCAAGTATTCTTTATCAGAATAACCGCTCATAAAAATGATATGGCAGTCCGGCAGCAGCTCACGGATTTTTCCGGCCATTTCAATGCCGTCCATACGAGGCATGCGGACATCACTCAAAATAATTTTCGGTGAATATTTGCGGGCCAAAACCAGGCCATTTATTCCGTCATCGGCCTGATAAATATTATGAATGCCAAGAGACGCCCAGTCGATACTGCCAAGAAGACCTTCCCGTGTAAGTTCTTCATCATCAACGATTAGTAAATTCATATTTATCTCCATCAAAAAGAAGTCTCATGTGTTTATGATATTGTATCAAATTTTACATGAAAACAATCTGTTTAAAAATTCCCCACAAAAAATTACCCAGTTTCAAATTATTTTACCGTTTGAATTAACTGAACTGGATGTTAGCATAATAAATGAAAGAACCTATAAGCGTTTTTTGTGCATGATGACAAGTTGAATTGGATGTAATTCGAAAGTTGTATCAAAATCTTATATTTGACTTGCGCGGATCGTTTGCATGCAAGGACAGCAAGGACGGGAGAAAGAATGAGTGTTTCTGAGAATATCCTAGAATTAAATGGAATAACAAAGATATTTCCAGGAGTTAAAGCTTTGGACAAAGTGCATTTTCAGCTAAAACGCGGCGAAATTCATGCGCTTATGGGAGAGAACGGTGCTGGAAAGTCGACCTTTATTAAGGTAATTACCGGAGTACATAAATCTGATGAAGGTGAAATGTTTCTCGAGGGCAAAAAAGTTGATTTTAAGGGACCCAGGGATGCACAGGCGGCCGGTATCGCTGCTATTTACCAGCATGTAACGGCATACCCGCACCTTACTGTAACTGAGAATATTTTCATGGGACACGAGAAAGTCAAATTCGGCAAGATCATGTGGAAACAGATGCATGCCGAAGCTAATGAATTTTTGAAAAAATTACATGCTGACTTTACAGCAACAGATGAGATGGGCGCACTGAGCGTCGCTCAGCAGCAGATGGTAGAAATAGCAAAAGCGCTCTCCATGGATGCAAGAATTATTATTATGGATGAGCCGACAGCAGCATTGACCCAGACAGAGAGTGAGCAGCTTTATAAGATAACAGAAAATCTTCGTGATCACGGTACATCCATTATCTTTATTTCACATCGATTCGAAGATATGTACAGACTTGCCACAAGAGTAACCGTTTTAAGGGATTCAAAGTATATCGGCACCTATAATGTTAATGAAATCAAGAACGATGATCTGATAAGAGCTATGGTCGGACGCGAAATCAACGACTTGTTTCCGAAGCCTGTTATCGAGGTAGGTGAAGAAGTTCTTACCGTTTCCGGACTCGGGCGAACCGGATATTTCAGGAATGTCAGCTTTTCGGTAAGAAAAGGAGAGATTCTGGGGCTTACCGGTCTTGTCGGCGCAGGACGCACAGAAGTTTGTGAAACTATTTTTGGAATCGAAAATAAATCTGAAGGTAAAGTATTCCTATATGGAAAAGAAGTGGATATTAAGAGCGCGACAGATGCAATGAAACTTGGTATCGGATATCTTCCTGAAGACAGACAGCTGCAGGGACTCATTCTGGATTGGGGAATCGGTCATAATATCACTCTCCCGGTAATTGATCAGCTCAGCTCCCATCACTGGCTGAATGATAAGAAAGAAAAAGAGCTTGCCAAGCGGCTTGCAGAGGAAGTTGATACCAAAGCTCTCAGTATTTTTGATAAAGCAAGTTCACTTTCCGGCGGAAACCAGCAGAAAGTTGTTGTTGCCAAGTTATTGTCAGCCGATTTGAAAGTAATCATTATGGATGAGCCTACAAAAGGTGTTGATGTCGGTGCAAAAGCTGCCATTTACGTCATTATGGGAGAACTTGCCAAGCAGGGGTATGCCATCATTATGGTTTCTTCCGAAATGCCCGAGATTCTTGGTATGTGTGACAGAATTGTTGTTATGTGTGAAGGCAAAGTGACCGGCGAATTAATGAGAAGCGAAGCGACACAAGAGTTGATTCTTGAAAAAGCTATGGCAAAATCTCATCACACAATAGAAGAAGAGGTGAGGTGAGATTATGGAAAAGCTAAAGATGATTGCTAAAACACTTACAAAGTCCAGAGAAGTCAGCCTTATCTTTGTCCTTATCATTCTTTGCGGCGCCATTCAAATAAAAAACAATCAGTTTCTATCGGCAGCCAATATAAATGACCTGCTTGTTAACGCAACGATCATGTGTGTTCTTGCCGCCGGTATGATGGGTGTGCTTCTTATCGGAGGCATTGATATTTCGATCGGATCAACAGTAGCTCTGTCAGGTATGGTAACGGCTCTTATTATGAGGGATTATCCGCAGACTCCGGTTCTGGTGTCCTGGCTGATAGCCATTGGCGTAGGGTTGCTCTGCGGCCTTCTAAATGGACTGATTATTGCAAAAGGCGGCGTTATTCCGATTATTGCAACCCTTGGCCTGATGAATATTTTCAGAGGGGCCACTTACCTTGTGGCTAACAGCCAATGGGTACATAAAGAACAGATTACTCTCGCTTTTCAGGATTTTACACTGAACAGTTACCTGGGTATTAATAATATGATTATCGTTGCGGTTATTTGCTTCCTGCTTCTGGCTGTATTTCTCAAATACACCAGGACTGGCCGGAAGATATACGCTGTAGGCAGTAATTCCGAGGCGGCACAAATCAGCGGTATCAGTATTGATAGAATCAAGATTCTTGTATATACACTTATGGGTGCTCTGGCCGGACTTGCCGGTGCGCTATGGGTCTCAAAATACGCATCAGCCCAGGGTGATTCGGCAAAAGGCATAGAGATGGATATCATCGCTGCATGTGTTATCGGCGGCGTCAGTTTAAACGGCGGCAAAGGTACTGTTCTCGGAGTTGTCCTGGGATGCCTGACTCTTGGTATTTTAAACAATGCACTGCCTCTCATTAATGTTTCTTCCTTTTGGCAGGATGCCATCAAAGGTCTGATTATAATCATTGCTCTTATCCTTAATACTATGACGCAGAGATCTTTGGATAAGAATAATCTTAAAAGGAGGGAACTGTAAGTATGGTACAGACAAAAAGAATCATTGCAGCGGAAAAAGAATTCTCGCTGATGAAGTTTTTCCTCCAGTGGGAGTGGCTTCTGGTCCTATTATTTATCTTAGTAAATATAATGAATATAATCATTTCACCCTATTATCTGAGCGCAACCGGACTTTTGACTGCTACGTCATCATTTCTTGAAAAAGCCTTTATAGCCCTGCCGATGGTGTTTGTCCTTGTTATCGGTGAAATTGATATATCTGTCGGATCAACAGTAGCCCTGTCTTCGGTTATCATGGCTGAAGCTTATAATAAGCTCGGTATTCCGATGGGCCTTGCGATTGTTATCTGCCTTCTGGTAGGCACACTGTGCGGATTTATCAACGGGTTCATTCTTACCAGATTCCAGGAACTCTTTCCAATGATTGTAACGCTGGGAACGATGATACTTTACCGGGGCATTGCGGTTATGATCCTTGAAGATCAGGCTTCCAAGAACTTTCCTGCCTGGTTCAGCAATATTTTCTGGGGTAAAATCGGCAGTGTTCCTTACATCCTGATTGTATTCATCATATTCGCAGTTGTTTTTGGCATTGTGCTTCACAAGACAACATTCGGAAGAAAACTGTACGCGATTGGCAGCAACCGCATCGCGAGCAAGTATGCCGGTATACGGGTACAGAAAATTCGTTTGATCGTATATACACTAGCCGGACTCTTCGCAGCAATAACAGCTATATTCCTGACATCCCGCATGGGAAGTACAAGACCCAATATCGGTGAAGGTTATGAACTCGAAGCTATTTCCATGGTTGTCCTCGGAGGCGTGTCTACATCCGGCGGTAAAGGCCGGTTCATAGGAGCAGTCATATCGATTTTTATCATCGGTTTCCTGAGGTATGGTTTAGGTCTCATCAACACATCCGCATCCGCCATGCTGATTATTATCGGAACCCTTTTAATCGTTGCCGTTATGTTCCCGAATTTGAAACTTGACAGCCTTTTCAGGAAAAAATCTAAAAATATGTAATTAAATAATACCGGACCGAACGTAAACCTTTATTTTGATACTGATGGCTAAAGCCATTTTGTATAGTATGCAGGGGAAGTGATCTTTTTCTGTGTAAAAAATGACAGGAAATACTTGTTTTCTGTCATAAGGAACAATTCACTACACATTTTTAAGGAGGAAAGAAAATGAAGAAACTACTAGTCGTTCTACTGTCAATTGCAATGCTTTCATCATTGATGGCTGGCTGCGCCAAAAAAGCAACAGAGACAACATCTGCCACAAAGACGTATGCTATTCTCGTAAAGAATGCCGGTAACCCTTACAATGAGAAAGAATCCGCCGGATTCAAAAAAGTTATTGAAGCTGCCGGTGCAACCTGCATCGTCAAAGCTCCGGAATCGGCAACAGCTGAAGCTCAGATCACAATGATCAATGAACTTGTTGCACAGAAAGTAAGCGCAATAGCCATTGCCGGCAACGACGCTGACGCTCTTCAGCCCGCTCTCAAGCAGGCTATGGACGCCGGCATCAAAGTGCTGTCTCTTGACTCTGCTGTTAACAAAGACAGCCGTCTTGTTCATGTAAACCAGGCCGGTACTGTTCTGATCGGAACAACACTTGTTGCTGCAGTTGCGGAACTCGCCGGCGCTGACGGCGGACAGTTTGCCATTCTTTCCGCTACAAGCCAGGCCACTAACCAGAATGCATGGATTGACGCTATGAAGGCAGATCTTGAAGCAGACAGCAGAAACCTCGAACTTGTCAAGATCGCGTACGGCGATGATGAATTCCAGAAGTCTGTTGATGAGACAGAAGCTTTGATCAAGAACTATCCTGACCTTAAAGTAATCTGCGCTCCTACAACCGTCGGAATGATCGCTGCCGGAAAAGTACTCACCGACAAAGGACTTACAGCTACTATCAAGCTTACCGGACTTGGACTTCCTTCCGAAATGGCTGATTATATCGGCGCTGACAAGGCCTGCCCTTTCATGTTCCTGTGGAACCCTGAAGAAATCGGCGCCCTTGCTGCTCATACAGCCATCGCGCTTGTTGACGGAACAATCACCGGTAAAGCAGGCGAAACATTCACAGCCGGCACTCTTGGAGACGACAATGGCAAGTACACGATCGTTGAGGCTGCTGACGGCGGCACAGAGATCATCCTTGGCTCACCATTCAAGTTTGATTCCTCCAACATCGAGACATGGAAGACCGTTTATTAAGTTGGTTCAAATATTTGAAGTATAATAAATAGAGGATTCCTGCGGATTATGGGCCGCAGGAATCCTTCGTTATGAAGGGAGAATGATATGATCAAAGGATTTAAAATGAAGATTTATGACGGAATGGCCCAAGAGTATGAGAAACGCCATAATGAATTGTGGCCGGAAATGCAGGATATGATTCATGAATTCGGAGGCAGCAATTACTCCATCTTTTTGGATGAAGAGACCAATGTGCTTTTTGGTTACATCGAAATTGAGGATCCTGAGAAGTGGGCCAAATCTGCAGATACGGCAATCAATAGAAAATGGTGGGATTTTATGGCAGATATCATGGAGACAAATGCTGACAACAGTCCTCAAGTCACTGATCTGAAGACGGTATTTCTGCTGAAATAAGAAGACCCCGGAAGAGAAGCCGGATAATAAATGATTATCCATAAAAAAGGGAAAACCTTAGAGAATTAATTCCCTAAGGTTTTTTGCGTGGTCGGAGTGACCGGACTTGAACTGGCGACCTCTTGCACCCCAAGCAAGCACTCTAGCCAACTGAGCTACACCCCGACGCCTTTTCAATTTTATCATAAGTTCCGATGATGTCAATTCAAATTTTGAAGGATATTACCATATGTGTTTTTGGCCTGCCTTATTATCAGCATATTCGTCTGTTTGCAGTAACAATATATGAAAAGAGAAGACCTTCATAAAGATCAAATATAGTTGAATGCATCCATGTGTGTTATCATGAAGTTATATTCTTGCGGATAATAGCAGATTATTTAATAAACACTGGGAGGTAATGATATGTTTTGCTCTAAATGTGGAACGCAGACGGTAGACGGAATTGCTTTTTGCCCGAATTGCGGTCAGGATCTTAGAATCGCTGCCGTACAACAGCCAAAGCCTATAACAGAGCCTGTTTCTGAGATCGCTTCAGAACCAATATCGGAGCCGTCAGCACAGATAGCAAAAGAGATAGTATTTGAACCGGTTCTGCAACCTACTGCCTTTACTATGCCTGCAGCATCACCAGCTGCGGCGCCTGTGACAGAGACCATAATTGTGCCCGCTGCTTCTGTTGCAGTCGAGCCTCAAGTCATGACGCGCCCTGCGGCTCTGGCTGGTGTATATACTGATTTCACAAAGCCTGCAGCACCT